>Ga0155989_144_pt1 | contig 17850 bp, 16 predicted proteins | sample RifCSPlowO2_02_FD_107643 | JGI IMG/M metagenome (GOLD analysis project Ga0155989, IMG submission 107643) | Candidatus Taylorbacteria bacterium RIFCSPLOWO2_02_FULL_46_40
AAGCTGACGCGGTATGACTGCTTACGCGAGTCCGTGGAATAGCGAGAGCTGTGCGTGATGGATTTGCTTATACTCTTTTCGACCTTGATTGATGGGGCAGACGATGTGGCAGAGCAGAAGACTTTTGTTGTGTTGTTTATACACATGTTCGGATATTTGGTAATTATACCTCACTACGCTGACCTCGGAGCAAGCTCACGAGGAATTATCTGATTAAAAAGACAAGAGGAATTGAAAGAAATCTTTTTGCTAAAAAATTTCTTTCAAACATTTTTTACTCGTCCGAAACGATAAAAATCCATTTAATTTTGCCCCAAAGCGGCGGCGAAGCCGCCGCAAAAGCGAGCCCAGCCCCGCTTGTGGCGGGGCTGGGCGAGCGAACATCGTCGTCGGAAAATTTTGAGTTTGTTCCGTCAAATACTGCTGCCGGGCTTGGACTCGAACCAAGATAGATAGCTCCAGAGGCTATTGTCCTGCCATTAGACGACCCGGCAATATCTCATAAAATCGTTTGACGACAAGTATAAAATACATGAAAAATCGCCTGTTATCAAGGTTGGGTGGTTTCTGGGATTGTTTCTTGCACCCTTGAAATTTGTTATAGTATTTGCTTTCGCTGGTTACAAATATTGATAGGGTTAAGACATTGAACTATGGATGACACCATTAAAGCCATTTGGGGAATTACGATCGGGGCCATGATTGTGGTTTTGTTGATCGCGATTTTTGGAAGAGGCGGAGGTTCGAAAGATTTAGATGACGGCGGTATTCAGAATTGGAGGACTTTTAAAAGCGCGAAGTTTGGTTTTGAAATAAAATACCCTCCGTCGTGGCGAGTGTCGGCTTACGAGAATGATTTAATCGCGCCCAAGTTTAATTTCTATCCGGCCAAGACCTCAAAGAAACCTCCGTTCGATCATTTTTCCGAGACGACGAACGTCTCTGTATTCCCCGACGGTATTCCGACGGAAGGCGTTTTTGGAGAGACGAAGGATGACGATTTTGAGATTGGCGTACCTTTGGAGCGCGCGACGAGGTTTGTGTTGGAGGATGGGAAGACGTGGGCGGTGTTTGCTGTGCCGAAGCTTTCTTTGAAACCGGAAAGTTGGAGTGATGCCGGTTTCATTTGGGTCAGGGCGGATATCTCGGGTTTGACGACTGCGTGCTCAAGGGATGGCGAATATATCGGTTTGGCCGAGTGCGATCCGTTTGAGGGAGATAAGATTATGAGGCAAGGCAGGGTAGATGATCAAGAGTGGAAACTTTTGGAACAGATTCTGTCTACATTTAAGTTCGCGGTCGAAACATAGGAGGTATGAAAATATTCCGCGCGTAATCATTCTAGTGTTTTGCAAAATGCTAGAATGATTCTGGGGGATGCGGTCGGGGGGGTGAAGGTTTTGGGGTTGCCGTGTAATTTTGCAGGTATAAACTCAGTGCTATAAAAAATCAGTGCAATGAAAAAAGATCTTACTCCAGAAGAGGAAGCGGTAATTGTGGGAAAAGCGACGGAGCCGCCGTATTCGGGAAAATATACGCAGAATTTTGAAAAAGGCGTTTACCATTGTCGAAGGTGCGACGTGGCTTTATACCGATCCAGCGACAAGTTCGATGCGCATTGCGGTTGGCCGAGCTTTGATGACGAGTTGCCGAGCGCGGTCATTCGGAAGACGGATGAAGACGGCGCGCGCACAGAAATAACTTGCGCCAACTGCGACGCACATTTGGGCCACGTGTTCGTGGGTGAAAATATGACTCCCAAAAACGTGCGGCACTGCGTCAATTCGGTTTCTCTCGAGTTCCGGCCGGACAGGTCGGGATGTAACGCGAGTGATAAACCTTTAATTTAAGAAGTTTGTTAATTTTGTTGCGTGCTGAAGGTATTCCCCTACACTTTAGCTTTTATTCGCCATGGCGAATAAAAGCTAAAGTGTCGGAAAATCACAATATTTCGATTTCGATCAGGCGGCGCTTTGATAATCAAACTGTATGGATAATTGGGGTGTCTTCCCGCAATCTTTTCGTTATGTTTCTCATTTTGAATGTACCTTGAGTATTGGTACAATATAAAGCAAGTAAATTAAACACTTCGGACTGTGCGGGACGCCTTAGATTCGCGGCACGGTTTCAAGCGCCGAGAATATGAAAATGGAGGAACAATTAACGTCTCTTTTATCGCAGACAAGTTTTATTCCGTCTGTCGCGAACGCGGAGCCGCCCACGGATAAGAAATATTTTATCATCGGCGGAATGGGAGGGTCCCATCTTTCGGCTGATTTTCTGAAGATGGTCTATCCGGATATGGTTTTGTTTGTGCACAAAGATTATAGATTGCCCCGCCTCCCGGAAGAGATAATGTCGCGGGCTTTATTCGTAGCGGTGTCTCATTCCGGCAATACCGCCGAGACGCTGAGTTTTTTTAATGAAGCATCGTCCAAGGGCTTAAGTGTTGCCGCGGTATCCACAGGAGGAGAACTTGAAAAATTATCGTTGAAGAAGGGAGCGCCTTTCGTTAAAATTCCCGACGAAGGATTTCAGCCGAGGGTCGCGGTTATCCATTCCTTAATCGCCCTCCTCGCTCTGATTCGTCCCCAAGAAATACAGAAGCTTGTTCGCGTGCCGGCAGACAATGAGAATTTAGAGAAGGAGGCGATTGCCGTCGGGAAATCGGTGTCCGAAAAAGTGGGGGACAGAATACCTGTTTTCTATTCGTCCGCTCCGAATTCCGCGGCCGCATACTATTTTAAAGCCATGGCAAACGAAACTGGCAAAACGCCCGCTTTCTGCAACTTTTTTCCGGAATTGAATCATAATGAGATGGCGGGTTTTCTATCGAATAAAAAGACAAAAAGCTTTTCCTTCATTTTCTTGGAAGATATCGGCGATGGAGAGGAAATATCCATGAGATCGGCGGAGACATCGGTAATTCTTCAAAAGGCGGGCGGAACGATCATCAGTTTGCCGATCGGCGGATATTTAGGGTTTGAGAAAGTCATGTTTTGTATAATCGCGGCGAATTGGATGGGCTATTCGCTTTCTTTATCGCTCAAGACTGACGCGGATGACATGACAGCCATTGAAGATTTCAAGAAAGATATTGCCCTGTTGAAAAGTCCCATGGAATAAAACATTACAAATGGTATCCTATCGGTATTAGCCCTCTAGATATTTAAGTGATTACCAATGAATTAAAGTCGTACGTTGATGCTTTGAAAAAAGCCCAGCCCCCCGTTTCCGCCGATTACTTGCGGAAAGAATTGGCGGGGGTCGGTTGGCCGGCTTCTGATATCGAAGAGTCGGTATCGTACTTTTACGCGAATTCACCCTCTAGAGTCCCTGCGGATGCCACGAAAAAGCAAGATGTTTCTGGAAGTCCGGTCTCCGCCATTTCTAAAGCCGTTTCGTCTGCTATGGTTGGTTCCAATTGGGTGACGTCGGTTACGGGAGGTTCCTCTTCCGGTTCGTCGAGCGAGTCCAACGGTTCCAGGAATTTAAATTCCGGGTACGATTTGACTCCGGATGAAATTTTCCGGAACTCCGGATTGGTAAGTACCGGCAGAAAACAGCCAACGGCCGCGTCCACTGGCGCTGATCCTGGCACTTCCCCTGTCCCCTCCCAGCTTCAAAAATCTGTTTCATCGGTGGTATCACCGGAGAAAATTCCGTCCCAGAGCGCGGTAACCAGAGTTCCCGGCATCGCGAATCCACTGATCGAATCTGAAAAAACCCCGGAGGCGCGGCGGCTTATGCCTGCGATTTCGCCATCATCGCGCGCCGCCGAAAATTCACGGCCGTCGTATCAAAATTCGTCCGTTATGCCGCCGGTGAAAAAGGGCAAAGGAAAAATTTTAGGGATATTGGCGATATTGGTGTTTTTGGCCTTAGCCGCCACTGCCGCTTACTTGTATTTTTACGGCGGGCTGTCTTTTTCGAAGGCTCCTTACGATGAGGAGCATTTGTTGCGAGATATATCTGCGGGGCTTCGTCTTATCAAAAGCGCGGATGCCAAGTTTGAATTCGCGGCCGCCGTGAAAAACCGCGATGCCGATGCAAAACCGTTCGTTGGTTTAGAGATAGTCAGGGACGAGAAAAGTTCAAGGGACGAGGATCGTTTTCGGGATCTTTCAAAGATATTGGACGCGCTTGGGGAATACAAGGTTTCCAAAGGAAAATATCCGGCTTCACTGGCTGATATAGTAGATGTATCCGCCAATGATCCGAGCGGAGCGGCCTACGATTATTCACCGGCCGACAACGGAAAAGAATTTTCATTAAAGATGACTTTCGAAACTCCGGAGGCGAAGACGCAAGCGGCGATCGGCAGCGGCCGCTCGTTAGAGGAAGGCTCCGCTGTTTTTGATTCAAAGAGTTCCCGATACTACTACTTCAACGGAGGGGAGAGTTCTCTGGGGTCGTTGATGCCGTCCCCGAACTCGCCCGGTTTCTTTACTCTAGTTCCCTCCGACATGCGGTTGGTGTTTAGTTTTGAGGGTCCCGTCATTATTGGAGACGAGAGTGTATTGGGAAGCGAAGCAGGCGCTGTTTCAAGTCGTGGATTTGAGGCCAAAGTAAAAGCGGATGTTAATTGGACTCCTATTCAATTCTCTTCCGATTTAACAGTCGTATACTCGGCGGACAAAGTTTATGCCAAATTTAACAAGGCGCCAAAAATAAATTTTCTTTTCTTCAATCTCGATCTCAAACCTATAGAAAACAAGTGGATCGAACTGGCCGGAGAAGAATTGATGGGAACGATAGCGGATTTCTCCGGTTTTGGCGCGGGCGGAGCGGAGACATTAAGGGACGACGCCCTTTCATCCTATGCTGATCTCATAGCCATGGCCGATGCGGAAAAAGTCTTATACGCCAAAAAACCGCCGACGCGTGAAGACTCGCCGAACGGCGGAACGGCATACAAATACGACCTGGCGTTGTCCAGAGACCGTTTTGTTAATTTCTATAAAAGGGCGATGCTTGAGCTTGAGCTCGATCTTCCGGCAGATATGAAATTAGACTCCGGTCTTTTGAATTATTTGGAAGATGCCACTTATCAGCCATTGTTCGATTATTTTTACGATAATGTTGTCTTCTCAATCTGGGCTGATAGTGAGACGGGGACTCCTGTGAAGGGACAAATAGCGTTGCGGCTCGTGCCTCCTGACAGCGCCGAGAATCTCTCTGAAAAACAATTGGTTGTACTGTCTTCGGTTTTGTTTTCCAACATCAATAATCCCAAGCCGGTATCCGTTCCGACTGAAGCGATATCATTAGATCAGGCGCAGATGCTTTTGTCGGGTAAGACCGAAAAGGAATTCAAGTTTACAAAACAAGTTGGAAATATCGAGGATATACGTTCCGCGCTTGAGTCCTACAATTATTTCAATAAAACTTACCCCGAGAGTTTGACCGAGTTGACTAAAGAGCCAGAATCAGACGGCGCGGCGGAGGGTTACACTTATACCTATCGCCTGTTGGAAAAGATTCCGACGGATGTTTACGGGCAAAGTCCTTTTATTTACCAAAAAACGGCAAAGGGTTACACTCTGAAGTATTATATCGAGGTGTCGGAATATAAGAGCGGTTATTTGCCCGGCGATCTTGTGGCGCGAACTTACCTGACTTCAGGCAAGACAAAGATCATGTTGAGGGCTGTCGAGGGAAACAACACGGCGACAGAATCAGTTTTCTCTTCCGAGGCCGCAAGTGCGTCAAAATCCGACAAGGACGCCGACGGCTTGCCGGACGCGGTTGAAAAACTGGTCGGCACAAGCCCGAATAAAAAAGATACGGACAGCGACGGGGCTTCCGACAATGAGGAAATTACAAGCGGCTATAATCCACTGGGCGCGGGCAAACTTGAGACCACCGGTTCAAGCGGCGGTTCATGGATTTTGCCCTTGTAAAATTTTTTCACGTTGGGAATTTCTCGCTGGTCCCACTTTTTGCTCTGGTTCTGTCGCTTGCGGGCACGGCGCCCCATGGTTTTTTTGGGAGGGGTGGTATAAAGAGTATACAGTGTTTAGAATGGAGGGATGGAAAGGATCGAGTTTGAAAAAATTGTGGCGCGGGCGGTTCGGGATGTTCCGGAGAAATTTCAAACTAAAATAAAGAATGTGGCTTTTTTAGTTGAAGACGAGCCGTCGGCGCAGATTCGTCGTAGAGAAGAACTCGAGGAAGACGAAACGCTTCTTGGGTATTATCAAGGCGTGCCAAATACGGCGCGGGGAGATTATTACGGTATCGGCGAGACCTTGCCGGACACTATTATTATTTTTCAAAAACCTATCGAGGAAGAAGCTCGGGGCGACCTAGCGAAGATAAAAAAGGTGGTGGAAGAAACAGTGTGGCACGAGCTGGCGCATTATTTTGGGATGGATGAGAACGCGGTTAGGAGACGCGAGAACGGGACGAGTATATAGTATTCAGTGTATGGGGACGAATATGAGTATAAGGGGTGAGTATATGTATATGGGATGTTGACGGTGGGAGTATGCAGTATACAGGTGAAAACAACAGATGAGAAAATATGGTAGAAGTACAACAGATTTTAATCGTGCCACATTTTTGAGTAGGGGGAAGTTAATATCCTGTGATAATATATTTTTATGCTAACAAATTCTGACATTACAAAACTCGTTTCTGTCCTGGCGTCAAAAAAAGATCTCGTCGATTTACGAGAGGATGTTTCTTTATTGCGGGAGACGACCCAAGGGCTGACCACAGCTATTGAAGGATTAGCGAGTGCCGTTGATGATTTGCGGGTAGAATATACCGCTGTAAAAGATCAGTTGAATCGTCATGAACGGTCGCTCGGTCCACAAACCACATCGAACCAGAAGATCGGGCCGCCAGCGACCACTGTCAGGGTGTTCAGTATGCCCCCGGCGCGTTCTTGGCCAAACACGGAATCAATTACGAGTCCGGCAATCAGCGCGAGTATCGGGAACAAACCCATATACTGAGGCGTTCCAAGCTGAATATGTCGTGGAAGGGGAAGCATGGATCGAGATGATGGATCTTAGAAATGAATTATCGCATGGTTATGACGAAGAACTCTCCAGGAGGGCGGAAAAAACTGTCCGTTCGATGTGCTTCAAACTGCTGACCTCCCTCTACGATTTTCTCAAACAATCATTATGAACTTCGGATTGAGCGAGGAAAATACGCAAACTATTTTGGAAACCATTCGTCCGTACAAGGAAATCGAGCAAGCGGTAATTTTTGGTTCCCGCGCAATGGGTAATTTTAAGCCAACATCGGATATAGACATCGCACTCAAAGGAAACATTTCTCAAACGGTCATCAACAAAATTTGGGGATTTTTAAACGACGAAGCGCCGCGGTTCCCTTACAAGGTTGATGTTTTGGATTACAATGCCATATCTAACGCGGAACTGAGGAAATATATTGATACCTACGGAAAAGTATTTTTTGACCGCGCGAAACACTGATCAAGTGAAAAAACATTCTCACGTCCCCAAGACTGTGAGAATGTTTTGAGTGCGAGAGAACGGTTAACTTAAAAGAGTTCTTGGTCACTTCCGATGGAACCCGGACATCACCCTATCCTTGCCTTCCATAATCAGGTTTGAGATTACCTCGGCGGCTTGTTTAAAAACTCCTTTTATCTTTTCCATCTCCGGCTTTTTGTATTTGCCCAAAATAAAATCTATCACCGCTTTCTCGCCTTGGGGCTTTTTGACGCCCTTGCCTTTAGCGGGAGAAACCCCGATCCGTATTCGCATGAACTCCTGACTTTTGACGGCTTTGATTATCGAATCCACCCCCCTATGCCCTCCGGCGCTCTTGTTGAAAGAAATTTTGTAAGAACCGATCGGCAAATCCATATCATCGTGAACGACAATCAAGCTCTCCGGCTTTTTAATGCTCGAAACAAAATTTTTCACCGCCTTGCCGGAATTGTTCATGAAAGTTTCCGGCAAAACAGCCGTAACTTTAACTTTTCCGATTTTGCCCTCCGCTATGAGAGATTTTGATTTTTTGTCCGGTTCCCACTCTCCGAATTCAGTCTTTTTTGCAAAATGCAAAACAGCGTCGCGGCCAGTGTTATGCCGCGTGCCTTCGTATTCTTCTCCGGGATTTCCCAAACCGACGATGATGTGAATCATTTTATTTACGAGTATCTAGTATACGGTATGTAGTATACAGGGTTTACGAAAAGGATTTGATTGACTTGCTATATAAGGTATGGTAAGATCGGCAATAGAAATTTGTCCTACACGGAGCCCCGAATCCGAACACTGTTTTCTAATAATATACTATCGCTAATAATACCGCCCTCTGCGGATTTTTTCATCTCAATTTTTCTAATCTCACGTTCGAAATCTTCTTTTGGAGTTCTGAAGTCAAGGCATTTCATAAATTTGTTCCGTAACCTCTCTTCGACGAAAGAGAAGGTTTCTTTCGGTACTTTGGAAAGATCGGCTCTCTTTTTGGCATACCTTCTGATTGCCTTGTTAAGATGGTCTGGTTTGTCTAGACAGTATTTGTGGATAAGAGGGGTCTAGTTAAGATTGATAAATTGTGTTGTTGTTTTGTATCCGGCGCGAGCCGTTTTTTGTTTGAGTAGACTTCCGCCGATGTTTTGTATTCGAGCGATTGGTGTCTGCATCCGTTATTGTAGAACTTGAAGTAAGCGGCGAGATTTGTTTTTTCATGGTGGTATTTTACCACCTCTCATTCAAATTGGTTGTCCAAATTTCCCAGACCAGTATGGACGACAAAAAACTACTTATGTCCCTTTTATTTTCGAACTCGACGATAAACGGCAAGAAGGTTGAGATTTCATACCACAAAGCCTTCAAAATGGTCTCTGAACGAGTAATGTAGATGTTGGGAGAAAAGATAGACGAAAAAAACACTTTCGAACCACCAAAAGAACCCGTGGATAAAGAGAAAAGCAGAGCTTTTGGCTCTGCTCATCCCATATGGCTCCGGTGGCAGGATTCGGCTTCGCCTCTTACTCGCTTCCGCTCGTTCGGGCTAGTACCGTTACAAGTTAAATCATACTATGTATAACTACTCAAAAGCTTTATGCCATTGTCATTTTTTACGGTATGAAGTGGTGAAAATTAACTTGTAACGGCGCTAGCCACCAGCTCGCTGTCTCACTCGCCAGTTGCTCGCTCGACAACGCTCCGCTGTTCGAATCCTGACGCGACGCAAGCAGTTGCGTCGCTCCATCGAAGTTAGAAAAGTAAAGCCCCCTATCGGGGGCTAAACTTTTCAAAACTCCGGTGGCAGGATTCGAACCTGCGGCCAATCGCTTACGCTTGTTCCATTGTTACCAATGGCGCGGACTATATTATCAACCAGATATCAGATATCTGACTTCTGATATCAGACATCCAAAACTGGAAGCAGGGGGCTTCCCTCTTGCGCTAGACGCAAGAAGTACTCCTAAAAGGATAGTCTCTACACCTCTGATCAGAAGTCAGATATCTGATATCAGACTTCTGAAAATTCGGCTCGGGATTGTCCTTATACATATACTTCTCCTGTATACTTAAAAGGATTCCCCCGATTTCTCCCTGTTTTCGACCAGAATTTCTTCTGGAAGCTGCTGTTATCACAACACCTAACTTTCCACATATAACTTCCAACTATTCTCAAACAAGTTAGTAGTTGGGGGGTTAGAAGTTGCGTTCGCCACAGGCGACTGCTCTACCGCTGAGCTACACCGGAATATTTTTTGAAGAACCTCGAATTTACATATTCGAAAATCCCAACGTGTTCTATGTTAGCAAATCAGGAGACGATTGCAACAAATCGAGAACCGGAGCCAATCGAAATCAATCGAACTCCCAAACTGAAAGAAACATGCGTTTGCAAAATAAATATGTTGGCGTTAGCGCACTCAAACCGACACCCCGCCAACTCATTCTAGTGTTTTGCAAAATGCTAGAACGATATGAGCGCGAGAGGTTAACTTGTGACGGACGAGAGACCCATCATTTCGCTTCATAACCAACCCCGCAATTGAAATCTTACGGACGTGGTCGGATGCGTTCTCGTACCCTATTTTCAATCTATCCGCTATGTCCAACACGGACAATTCCGGCTCTTTCTCGAGAAGTTCCAAAATCCTTAGGCGGTTATGATTAGCAAACCCCTTAACAATCCTTTCAACGTTTCTATGTTTGATAACCATGCGACTATTATACCACCCAAAGCTAATCATTCTAGTGTTTTGCAAAATGCTAGAATGATACATGAAGATAAAAAACGACTGCCGAAGGTCCTAGAAAACTCTTGGGTATATAATCACGGCGCTCGTACCGTGGCAACTTTCACCTTGTCTCGTCATTTTATAGGATATCGCCGAATCATAACTGCTATCACATCTTATACAGGTTTACACTTAAGTTGCAACGGCACTCGCAAAAAATGAAAATGAATTTCCGCTTTTTACTCGCTTGTGATTATATTATAACGACGGAAATTTGTGCTAACATAATACACATGCCGGTGAAAATTATCCGTCCCCTTCGCCGATGAGTTCTACATAAAAGTTATGCAGTGGTTGGAAAAAATAAAAAACTTCGCCGAAAGAAACGAGAGGCACTTGTCTTTGGCGGCTTTCGGCGCGGGATTCGTCTGGGACAACTTGACCCTGACGAGAATAGACCTGCTTTATGACAACCTTGTCATGACCCTCTACATGGTGGTGGCCGTAGCCGGAATTATCGCTCATAACGCGCATGATTCCGGAACTTTTCGGGGAAAAACGGCTGACCGAATTGCGCCGTGGCTACCCTACGCCTTTCAGTTTGCTTTCGGCGGTCTCATGAGCGGATTTGTGGTTTTTTACGCCAGAAGCGCCACCCTTTCGGCAAGCTGGCCGTTCCTGTTGTTTCTGTTGCTACTGTTTGCCGGAAATGAATTCTTTAAGAAGAAATACGCGAAACTGACCTTCCAGATGAGCATGTTTTTTATCTCCATATTTTCTTACTGTATTTTTCTCGTGCCTGTGATTCTGCAACGGATGGGAGCGGGTGTTTTTCTTTTAAGCGCGGCCATAAGCGTCGCGGTTACGGTGGCTGTTTCTTACGCGCTCAAGCTAGTGGCCACTCCCCGCTTCAAAATCAGCAGTCCGTATCTCAAGATCAGCGTAACTATAATTCTTGTCGCCTTCATCTTTTCCTATTTCACAAATATAATTCCGCCCCTGCCTCTCTCGCTGAAAAAAATCGGAATTTACCACAACATAGTAAAGGTTGGCAATGATTACACGGTAACATACCAGCCGGCAGCTTGGTATGAGTTCTGGCGAAGCGAAAGCCGCATTTTCGCGAAGAACGCCGGAGAAACGGTCTACGCTTTCAGTTCGGTTTTTGCTCCTGGAAAAATCGCAACGCAAATCTTTCACGAATGGTCGGTGTATAACGAAGATAGCGGGGATTGGCGAGTCGCCAGCAGGATCCCTTTTAGAATCGAGGGAGGACGAGGCGACGGTTATCGCGGATATACTTTGAAAACGAATGTCTCCGCTGGAAAATGGAGAGTGAGAGTGAAAACGGCGCGGGGGCAAGTCTTGGGGGAGCGAATTTTTGAAGTGGTCAATGCTGGTGAAAGTGTGAGAGTGGAGACAGTACAGGTATAAGGGACAAGTATATGTATAAGGGGTTAACGAACGAAGAGTGTACGGGGAAACGGCGGACGGAAATCTGAAACTGAAAAAGACTCGGTAGCAAAACCCCCGTTCCGAGGGATGCGGAACGGGGATTTGCTTTTCTCGTGGAAGCGAGGAGTTTTATCCTGCTACTCCTTTGAAAACCTTATGCCACTTTCTGCCTATGGCAATCGCGGCACAAAAGTTGACTCAAGCGAGATGGGTCCGGCTCAAACGGAAGCTCGGAGATTTTGCCTCCGCAACTTGAACAGCTCCACTCGCCCTGGTACATTCGCCTCTCGGCAAATCTGTTTCCTCCGCCCCCTGCTCTCCGCTCACCACCACCGTTTCTTTGTTTGTGGCAATCGCGGCAGAGAAGACGATTCAAGCGGGAAGGATCCGGCTCGAATGGAAGTTCCGTGATCGTGCCTCCGCAACCGGAACAAGTCCAACTGCCCTGATGCATGACGCGATCACGAGTACCCTCGCTTCTTTGCTGATATGTCATTTTGCTAAACTTACTTTTTCTTAGACCTTTAAACTCGAGCAAAATGACACCTTTTAATTACGGAGCCAGTTTGAAACTCGAATAATGCAGATAGATTAACAAAAATAACGATGGCGAGCAAGGAAAGTCGCCGGATTGCGGCGCGCGTTTCTAAATCATACTATCCACGACCGCTTTCATGTATCCGAAATCAACCATTCCGTTTATGGGCGCGGCCTTTCCGTCCGGATCAATGATAATACTCCACGGCGTACCGTTGCCTCCGGTGGCAATCGCGTTTTGGAAATCTTTCTGGATTCTTTGATCAAACTGACCGCTCTCAAGGCATATGTTGAAAGCCGCACTATCAAGACCTATCCCCGCCGCGATCTCGGGCAGTTTCGCCAAATCCAGTCCATTGTTGGACGGGGTAATTTCATAAATCTTATTCACATATTTCCAGAAAGCGTCGTTACCGCCCAACTGCGCGGCGCATTCCGCGGCGGCGGCCTCTTTTCTCGCTTTGGAATGCAAATTATCCAATGGGAAATGGCGGAAGACGATGGCAACTTTTCCGGTCTTGGAATATTGATCCGCCACCTTTAAAATCGTACCCTCATGAAACAGTTTACAAAAAGGACACTCCAAATCCGAATACACGACGATTTTCACCGGCGCGTCTGGACTGCCCAAAATATGATCGGCTGACGTAATGGGATCCATCTTGTCCAACGAAGCCGCCGACGCGCCCCGATCCCTGTCATCAATATCGCCAACCTCCACTTTCTTTACAAAAGAATTACCACTCGTCAAAAAAATCGCTCCGGCGATGATGACACCGGCCAAAATGATCGCCCCGGGCAAAGACATAAGCGGGTTCGAACTTTTACCATTATCCATAATATCTAAAATTACTTAATCTCATAAAGCCACAAGAATCATACAGACATATTTGGCGTAGAGCAAATTTGACGACATCCTCCTCCTTGGGGGGCGCCGTCCGAAAACACAAGGCAATTCTTCCGACAAAACAAACAGGTGACTATAGAACCCACACTATGGAATCAGACTTTTGCCGAGAAAGGAATACGGGAATTTTGTCTCATTGAAAAAATTATAATCACGGCGCTCGCAAAAAATGAAAATGAACTTTCGCTTTTTACTCGCTTGTGATTATAAAAAACCTGACCTTATTCCTTCCGGGTTTTTTGCGCGCCTTTTCTCGACAAACCCCACAGAACCCAGCCGGGTTATTCTACGAGCGCGAGTAAGGCCATAAGCCCCGTGCCGATGATCAAGAAAAGCAACTCGACGAATATTGTTTTAAATTTTTCTTGATTGCCCAAAGACGGCAACAAGTCGGAAGCGGCGATGTAAATAAATCCGCCGGCGGCGAAGGCCAATACCGGAGGGATCAATATTTCCACCGATCGGCCGATAATAAAAACCAATATCGTCCCGACGACGGCAAGTAGTGCGGTCAAGAAATTGAACATTATCGCTTTCCATTTATTCCATCCGCTATGGAGAAGAACGCCAAAGTCTCCGAATTCTTGCGGTATCTCGTGCAATATCACCGCGACTGTAGTGGCGATTCCGACTTCCGTTCCCGCCAAAAAACTAATCCCGATGATGACTCCATCCAGCAGATTGTGGATCCCATCCGCCACAAGAACGATGACCCCCATCGGCTTTTCATGGTGATCATGCGATGAAATTGTTTCCAGTGATTCTTCATGTTCACCATGCTTGTGCCGCCAGCAAAGAACTTTTTCCAGAATAAAAAAAGTATATATCCCGGCAACCACGAGCAAAGGTATCATACGTCCGCTTTCTCCTGAAACCGCCTGCGGTATCAGATGCAAAAATGCGTCGCCTAAAAGAGCGCCGGCCGCGATACTGACCATGACAAAAATCAGTTTGCGCAACAAACGATCGCTTAAAGACAGCGTGATTATTCCCATTAGAGAAATCGCGCTCACCACGAGCACGCTCGCCATTGAGTACCAGAAAGCGGATTGCATGACAATAATCATAACACGGATGAAGTTTCGGGCAATTTAATGGCGCTGCCGCGCCCGCGGAATGTCGCGGACACCACGCGGAATTCGCGGAAAACATAATGGTGTGCGCGGAAAAAAAGAAACTGCCAAATAAGTGCATATATACCCAAAAATAGCGGGATGCGAAAACTTTTGGGTATATATAACGTAGGGGGGGCAGATTTCGCGGATACGTTCAAGATGCGTAGCTACGCATCTTGAACGTATGGGGTGTGTCAACCGATCTAACTATGACACCGAAGTCGGTTTTAATTTTTTCCGGTTCGGTTCTTACACTTTTTTTCGTTGGACGAGCATGTCTCTCAAATCACAATGCTCGCACTCTTTCTCATCGCATTTTTTATCCCAAAAAGCGAGATCGTATATTTCTTTCGCGACTTGTCTTGTCGTCTCTAAAATTCCATCCGAATCAAGCGTCTCCGCCGCGAATTCCTCGCATCTGTATTTTCCGGAACTGTCCGGCTCGACGAAATCAATTTTGCCGCTTTGCATCCTGTATTTGCCGTCTTCGTATTTCTCCAAAAGCAGTTTGTAAAAATCCAGCTGGCGTTTCACCTCGCCCCGCGAATTCTTCGTCTCGCCGGTTATATGTCTGCGGCTCTTTGGCGCGCCAGTTTTGTAATCAACCACATTTACCAGATTGCCGCCGGGAATCACAATCTCCACCTTATCGAGCTTCCCGCGCAAAAGAATGTCTGTCTTTTTATCAATCGAAACAAACACACCGGCGACAGAAAATTCATTTATGGTCGAGTGGCTGTTACCGGCCATCTTTTCGATGTAATCATGAAGCGCCACGCTTCCCCTTTTTTCAAAACGTCTGAAGTCGCTTTCACTCAACGGCAACTTCCGCAGATAATTTTTGAAACGCTCCGACACTTCGATACTCGTCATAGATTCGCCTCGGTTGCGGCTTTCAAAGTAATCTCTCAAAGAATTGTGAACGGCAGTGCCAAAGAGCTGGTGCGGTTTCTGCGCCCTCGGAATCCTTATAAGATTGTTGAAAAAATAATCCCAAGGACACTTCAGATAGCTGTTGATGGCCGTAATATTAAGGCCCTGATCCAAAAACAGTTTTCTCAAATATATTTTTTCCGTAAGTTTCGCGGAAGAAACACCGACACCTTCTTTTACCCGCCGTTTTTCATTTTTCTTCAAATATCGCTCTTCAAACTTCGAGGTATCCACCCTCTCGACATGCTTTGGGTCAATCGAAGATAAAAATTCCGAGGGCAAAACGTCCCTGCCGCTTTCTTTTGTTTTAGAATAGGAAATGGCCAGGGATTTTCTGGCGCGCGTCATGGCCACATAAAACAGGCGGCGTTCATCGTTGTTTTTTTCCGATGAAGAATACGCCACGCTTTCGATCGGAAGCTTAAAAAGATCAATCTCCCGACGATTGCCAAAATGCCCGTCAGCGGCTTTTACGACGTAAACGTGATCGAATTCTCTCCCCTTGGCTTTATGGACGGTCATAAGCCGCGCACCTTCGTTAAAAATAGTCGAGGTGGTGGCCTGAAGACTGACCCCGTGCCTTACGCACAGATCAATATATGAAAGAAAATCCGATATGCCGCTTTTTGGACGACTGCTGCCAAAGGCCGCGATCTCCTCGAAAAAAGCGTCAAATTTTCGGAGCAGTAACGCGGAATTGTCTCTGGCGACCAGATCTGTGGTAAAACCGGACTGCAACGCTATTTTTTCGGCGATCTCGACAAGCGACATATTAAGCGAATCCTGCGCCCAGAAAGAAATTTTTCTGACCGCGTTTCCCACTGTTTTTACATTCTTTATTCCGTAAGCCACAAGGACATTCCGATCCGAGACGACATCCCATAGAGAAATTCTTCTCTCATGAGCGGCCTTCAGAGCTTTGTACAAATCCAACGGTTCCACGCTCATAAAATCGCAAGAAAACGCCCGAAAAAGTTTCTCGTCGTCTCCGACGTGAGCGACGGCCCGAAGCAACGCTATAAATTTTTGAATAAAAGGATCGCGCAGAATGTCTTCATCGGACTCGACCGTATAGGCCACGCCTTCTCTGGATAACGTCTCGGCGATTTCCTTCGCGTCGCCATTGACCCGATACAATACCGCGATATCCTCCGGTTTTACGCCACCGCTTATTTTTTTCGCGATATCGCGCGCCAAAAAAACCATTTCCGTTTCCGCGCGGCGGAATTCCATAATCCTGGTCGTCTCTTTCAGATCTGGTATCTTTGCCCTGCCAACCAACTTTTCGTGTTTGCCTCCCCCTTTTTCGATGACCCCATGCGAAGCGTCCAAAATTTTCTGGGCTGAACGGTAATTATCGGTGAGAACGATAGTTCGCGCGTTCGGATAAATTCGCTTGAAATGCAAAAAATTCTCCAGAGACGCTCCTTGGAAGCGATAGATCGCTTGTTTTTCATCCCCGACGATAAAGATGTTCGGATTTTGATGGAAGGACGCAAGAAGCTCGAGCAAGCGGTTTTGGGACTCGTTGGCATCCTGATGTTCGTCAGCGAGGATGTATAGAAATCTTTCTTGTTGGGAAAGCAAAAAATCTTTGCTCTTCTCGAAGGCCGCGATGACTTCGAGGATCATGTCTTCGAAATCATAAAGGGACATCCTTCGAAGTTCGCTCTCGTAATTCTCGTAGAGCAAAGCGAGTTCTGAATTTTTCGCGAGAGCTTTCAAGGCGTTTTCCGAAGCGAGTCTCCCCTTCTTATCGGTATCGGAGCCTGAAAGAATTCCGCTCTCGACTTCGTCCTTTCGCTTTTCAATAAGCCCGCGGAAAGCCGCCGGCGACACATTCTCGCGTTTCAGATTTTTTATAGAGGACAGAGCGGCTCGAAGATAATAGTATGGATTGCCATACGGTTTTATGTATTCAAAGTCGCTTTTATTAATTAGCTTCTCGATAATTTCGATCTGATCAATGGCCGCCGCGGCTTTTGACCCGATGATTCTCGGGAATTCTTCCGGATAGCGCTGGATCAAATCGTTACAGAAGCCGTGAAAAGTTGATATGACCACGCGGTATCCGGCGCTACCGATAATTTCCACTAGGCGTTTTCGCATCGAGTAAACGCCGGACTCCGTGAAAGTCAGCGCCAAGACTCCATCGGGAGGAGTGTCTGTGCGGCGAAGGATGTTAGCGATGCGCAAAGTTAGAATCAAGGTCTTGCCGGTTCCCGGTCCGGCCAAAACAATAACTGGCCCCTCGATCGCATCCACGGCGGCTTTCTGTTGCGCGTTTAGCCCATTGTACGCCCCGTTGAACAAATCCGTCTTCATACATCAAATATACCACGATAAAGTGTGTATTATTCGATTATCGATAAAAGGTATTAATTCTAAAGCAAACTTCGGGTTAATTTGATGTTTTTTGGACATACGTTAATGATACGTAGCTACACATCTCTAACTTATGTATACCCAAAAGCAACAAGGATGCGAAAACTTTTGGGTAGAAAACAGATCTCGATAATCATCTGCCGAATGTTTAGGTCAGTATACCTAAATATATTTTGTTACAGACCGCAAACGCGATAGTCCTCTATATTATCCGACCGTACAATATAGAGGACGTTAGAAAAATAGTAATTGAATAGGTTGAATTGGAATATACCCTTGTATGACAACAGGTTTACGTTGCCAATAATTTTTACCGAGTTGGGATGTGT
>Ga0155989_101_pt1 | contig 15839 bp, 16 predicted proteins | sample RifCSPlowO2_02_FD_107643 | JGI IMG/M metagenome (GOLD analysis project Ga0155989, IMG submission 107643) | Candidatus Taylorbacteria bacterium RIFCSPLOWO2_02_FULL_46_40
GATGAAACACAAAACCGAATTTCGCCTGCCTGCCGAATCCTTGGCGCAGGCAGGTTATCCACAGGAGAATTGATTGACTTTCTCTCATAGCGGATCTCTCCTCCGCGCGGACGAAATGCAATTCGGACGAGGCAAAGCAAAACTATTTTTGCGGGAGGAAAGGATTTTGCTTTGCCTCGGTTTTTTGTTTTTTGGGCGGTGCTTCCGCCGCGCAGGTGCGGGAGGAATGCGCGGCGGTTAGTTCTTGGCGGGAGGGGGATAAAATACCCGACAGAATTCTTGACTTAACTATTGTTATACGGCTATAAGAACCCCCAACTCATCAATGTTTCGGCAATTTGGAAAAAAGCGGACGGTACATATCTTCTTGGATATCAATACGCAACTCCGCACGGTTTACTCTATCGCAGAATTCTACTGGCGCTCTCACAATAATCGCTAAAGGTTGTCGTTCATCTCCTTCGCCCATAACCAACACCGCGGCGGCGGCAAGACCGTCGGCTACGTCAGTCCGAGAAAATTTGAACTTTCTGCCGAAAATATCCGGCGTGCCGCGATAGTCCTTAATTCCGCGAAAACCCGCATAACCAACGGCAACGCCGGTTACCCCGGCGCGAAGCGGTATCGTACGGCTATCGGTAATCAGGATTCCAAGATGTCTTATACCATAATGCTTTTGCAATTTATTTCGCAGCAGTCGAGCGGTTTTGAAACTGTCTTTTGGTAAAAGAATAAGTTTGCCGTTTGCGTTGGACTCGTCAATGCCGGCGGAAGCCATCACCATGCCGTCCTTAATCGTGAGCCAAACGTACTTAGTCGGAATGGCAAACTCGCTTTCCGCACGGACCAGTTTTTCTTTCATCTCTATGTTTTTCGCGACAGCCGTCCGTCTTTCCGCGAGGGCAACAATTTTTGAAGTAACAACAAGCACTGATTTTTCTGAAAGCTTCTTGAAGTAATCTGTAATGAAAGTAAACAAATCGTCACCCTCGAGAAAGACACGAGTTTTGATTGGTTGGATAATCATAGTTGTTGATGGTTAATCTGATAGTGAAGCAAGAACGTGCCGGTTCGATTGAGCCGTTTTGCAGATAGAAAACTAACCCGTGTTGTTCGAGTGCCGCCGGCAAACATCTCCTTTCCGCGACCGAAAATGAGCGGCTCAACAGTAATAAAAATTTCGTCCAGAAATCCATTTTCCAACATGAAGCGGTATACCATTCCACCGCCGAGCACGGCCACCGTCTTAAATTTTACAAGGAAAGAAGCCAGATTAATGTTCGCTGGATTAACGAAGGTTACACTTCCTCTACGCGCCATCGTTTTCAAGCGGCTTGAGAGAACAAATGTATTTCGTTTGCGTAATCGCCTTGCGGCCGCTCTGTAGGTATTGCGGCCGACAACAACAGCATCCACGCGCGAAAGCGAGCGCTGAAAAAATCGCCAATCTTCCTTACTTGTCCATCGTGGCAAGGTTCTTTCTGACAACGAAATACGTCCGTCAACACTTGCGGCAACGAATGCGACAAAACGCGTTTTACGTTGCGGAAGATGTTGTGGTTGTGTTATGTTCATTGCGAAGAATTGGAGCAAGATATTTCTGATCAATGTAAAAACCTAAGTTCAAAAGATGTTTCTTCTCTAAGAAACCGAGAAGGTTATTGACGAGAATAAATGATCCGCAGATGCCGAGTGCAAAGAGCATACGTTCCGCGATAACGACCGAGATAAGTGAGTTCCATACCGGAGCCGGAAGCGCGAAGACCCAAATCCACAATGCACCTCCAACCGCGTGCGCGGTGAATGTGGCGCCGAGCGCGCGAGCGGTAAGAAATCGATCGCGGAAGAAATGCGCGATAATGGGAATAAGCCAGAAAAGTGAAAAGTACCAAACTTCACGACCGATGGGGTGGGCGATGAATGCCACAATGGCGAGCGCTGGGATTACAAGATTTGCCGCCCTTTTCTTTGCAAAATAAAGCACGGCAAAGAGCATGGGAAAGAAGCGGATAATTGTGCCGGTGTCTACAATCTCCGCTCCGTGAATGAGAAAGTTGAAAAATTGCATCAGAAAAACGGCTATAACACCGGGGATACTTCCGATAAACGAGCCTGCGATAGGCGCAAATGCATCGTAGATTGTAAACTTGACCCTTGATCCCTCAAGTTGTGCCACCGGAATCTGTAGAGCGATAAACCCGACAATTGCAAAAATTGCGATAAATAGTAAATTTTTCTTTGTTATGAATTGATGAAGGTATTTCATAAAAACATCGTATCACAGGAATTTAAATAAAGAAAGCCGGAGCGAGAATGCCCCGGCTTGAGGATGGGAAGTTGCTCTCCCCAGCTAACGATCCAAACCACGAAGTACCTTCAGGTACAGATCCTCGACGATCTGTTCTTGCGCTTTGCCACTCTTAGCGTAGTGGTCAAGTCCCGGCGCGGCGTTGATTTCCAGCACCCAGTACTTTCCGGGAATAGGCTGCTCACCAATGTCGCCATTAACCATGAGGTCAACGCCACACAAACGCAAGTTCATGTCGCTTGTGAGCTTCACCGCAAGCTTTTGGAAAGCGACGTTGACGCTTTCGGTCACATCAATCGCGTCACCACCGGAAGACAGATTGGCGTTTGGAAGCAAGAACACTCGCTCTCCAAGAGATGGTACCGAGCGAAGCGAGAACCCCTGTCGCTTGAGTTTCTCGGAGATGCGCGGATCGTCCACCTTAATACGTGTTCCACGCTTAGCGACGACAAACTGACGCTGCTTCGTTTGGAGTAGCCGCCTAATTGAGGTCTTGCCATCGCCGACAACGTTGAGCGGTATTCTCTCGTAGGCGGAGATTACTTCGTTGTCTAGAACGACCAACCGGTAATCTCGGCCATAGACTGGTCTCTGCACTAGCGCTACACGGTCAAGCTTGAAGACGACGCGCATGGCGCGGTAGAACTCGCGCCGGTTATGGACGATCGCCACGCCGGAACCCTGACTGCCACTGTTTGGTTTCACCACAACAGGAAAGCCAAGACGCTTTGCGTGTATATACGCATCGTCAATCGTGCGACGAGACGCTCCGATTGCCTCGGTCCATTCTTTTGAAAAGAATGTTTTACTGTCAGGCACGACCGAATAGCCAAGCCGTCGCATGAACAGATTGGCGTAATCCTTGTCTTTGGCGATGTCGGAAGACCCGACCGGGTTAAGGTCAAGGGTGTTGTACTTGAAGTAGGAATGTTTGCCACCCTTGAATGTGATCTGACCGGCAATTTCCCACTCCGGTTCCAGGAACACGCTCGCTCCGATGCGTGGAGCGATTTTCCTGAGTAACTTCCCCAGTACCAGTGATTCTTTTTTGAGTTGTCTCTTCATATCTCTCATGATTTCATCTCCTTCTTTTGATTGTCAAAGAATCGTCTTTAACTACTTTCTAGTCTACATTAGTTTTTGATTTTGTCCATCCCCCTCCCGCAAGAACTAACCGCCGCGCATTCCTCCCGCACCTGCGCGGCGGAAGCACCGCCCAAAAAACAAAAAAACCGAGGCAAAGCAAAATCCTTTCCTCCCGAAAACGGTCTAAAAGACGCTCGACCACTGGACAAAATTGCTTCTGATACAGACCTTTTTGTTAAAAAGGTCTGTGCCAAAGAAATCTTTGGCTCGCACCTGTTTCTTGGCGAAAAAACCCTCCGTCCCGCCGAAGGCGGGAATCCGAATTCGTTTGGAAAAATGGGGGGAAATCAGTGGGACGCGCTTCGCGCGTCCCACCTTCTGGCTTTGAAAAAGCCGTTAAGTTCTGTTTTGGTGTCTCTATTGTACCAAGCTCGCACCTATTTCCAAAATCGCTGATGTGCCACGCGCGGAGCGCGTGGTGGCTTGAAACTAAATCGTACGCTCGACGAATCGCCCCGCCACCACCTCGCTTCTCTCGGCAACCCCGAAAGAAAAAGCACTCCTTGCATTTCTGATTTGGCGGGGGTGAAATTTCTTTTGAAAAAGGAAAGGGTGTTTTTCTTTCGGGGTTCTGCCCTCAATTCTTCGGGCGGACGGGGCTTCCGGATTATCGGACGGCGCGCGGGAAGGAGGGTTTGGGAGGAATGCCCGCGCTGTCCTCGTTTGGTTGAGTTGCGACGGAGAAAATGTTAGGATTAAGACAACATGAGAAACTCACAAAAAGGATTCGCACCAATAATAATTTTAATAGTCGCAGTGGCGGTTCTTGTCGTTGGAGGTGGGACATATTTCGCGCTTCGTAATCAAGCACCGAAGCAAGATGACTCTACTGTGCAGAATACTCTCGATGAAACCAATGCCGAACAAAATGAAAATTGGGAAACATATCGTAATACCGCGCCTGGCTACGAAGTAAAATACCCCGCCAATTGGCAGATTGAACAACTACGGGGGGGCTCGGTTAGAATTGTAAACCCTGTAAGGAAAGGCAAAGATGATACAGATCAACCAACCGAAGCGGTTATGATTCAAGTAAAACAGAATACGTTACCTTGTAAAGGATCAAATTGGGAAGTTGGTTTTGGTTTGGTTAGTTACAAAACGGCCTGCCTAAACTCAAAAGTGTTTATGACTATGGTAGCTTTTGATGAACAAGGCAAAAATATTGAGGAACAAATTCTTTCTACGTTCGCGTTTACTAATCCCACCAATTCAGGCACCCCATCAGATAGTGCCCCCTTAAGTAGCTGGAAAACATACCTTAGTGAAAATTATGGGCTCGAATTTAAATATCCTTCGACGTGGTTTGTTAGACCATCTAATGACGGATTATCGTTTTCTTTAACCAAATCTCCTACAACTCCTCTCGCCAAAGCTTTCGCCTCTTTCTACATCAGTGATCTCAATGCTGGGAAAGAGGGTGCGCCTCACTATGTCACGCCGCAAGAGTACTTCGATTATTATTTTGGCAACGATTCTAGGTCTGGTATAGGAGGACAACCGGCTCTACAATTTCTACAACTCGGACAAGCCCCCGTAGTTCACCGTGTCGTTGTTGGCGATAACCGATATGTTATCTATACTTCCGATCGTCAGTTGAGTTTTATACTATATCCGGGAAGTACCCAAAATCCAACCGAGTATGCATCAAGCGACGATGCTCTCATGGAGCAAGTCGTTAAAACGCTGACCTTAACTAATTCATCGAAACAATTTGTAAAAGTCGCGCTTCCTCTCCCAGTCTCGACATCTGAATCTGCCCCATATATCAGCAGCATTACTCCACTGTCAGGACCAATCGGAACAATTGTTGAGATTCGAGGAAATGATCTTTCTGGTTTTGAAGGGGACCTGGATATAATTTTTGAGCGTTCTGATGGAAAGAAAATAATGCTCACCGATACATTTGGTGATTACCCGAAAACCGGAGGCTCGTTAATCAAAGTTATTGCAAAAGAGCCTTGTCAACAAGGAGAAACAATTTATGGGAGATATTCGGGTATTCCAGCGCAATGTAATTATATTGCAATGACGCCGGGGACGTATAAAGTTTACGCCGAGCCGTGGGGAAAGAAGAGTAATGTTGTAAATTTTACAATAACTCAAGGAACAAACACGATTATAAAAAACGAATGGGGTATTTCTTTCTCGAAACCATCAAACTGGGACATAACCAGCAATACAGGCGGAATTGTAGAACTTAAGCAAGTATCTGGGGAGTGGGTCGGTGATACAATTGACATTTCTTATATCACAGGTGCAAACATAACAACTACTGACGCAAAATTCGGGAGCGTAACGTATTACTGGAATGAAAGCGGCCAGAAGTGGATGAAAATTGGTCAAAGCGAAAAAACAGGCGAAAACGAATCGCCTGTTCCAGCAACAACTTACATCGAGTATCCATATGCAGCTAATACTTTTCCGGTATTTGTCGGCGCTAATCGCTGGTTGACTTTGATTATTCCTCTATCGCATACAACATTTCTCAAGTTACATATAACTGGTTCCGGTCAGACTCAACCTCTCAAGGATGTACTTGGGACAATCAAAAAGATCTAGTTATTCCTTAATAATTTCCGTCGCAACTCAACCAAACGAGGACAGCGCGGGCATTCCTCCCAAACCCTCCTTCCCGCGCGCCGTCCGATAATCCGGAAGCCCCGCCCGCCCGAAGAATTGAGGGCGGAACACCGAAAGAAAAACACCCTTTCCTTTTTCAAAAGAAATTTCACCCCCGCCAAATCGGAAATGCGAGGAGTGTTTTTCTTTCGGGGTTGCTGGCGTACTCGCCAGTGCGTGGGGCTTTCTCCGAGCGTACGCTTTAGTTTCGCTTCACCACGCACACGGAGCGTGCGACATCATTTGTTTTGAAAATAAGTGCGAGCTTGGTACAATAGAGACACCAGAATGGAACTAATCGGTTGAGAACCAACCAAAAGCTGTCAGCATAGACTTTATTCTCAAGTTCTTAAGAACTTGAGAATAAACCATTTCCGGAAATTATGGATTTGAAGGAGTGCTTTGTGTCGGAGCGTTTTCCTCTTTTCCGCGGACGACGGCGACGGCCAGGTCTTTCATTTGATCAACCGCTTTGTTTTTCTCGGTTTTTAGGGAGAGGTTTTCTTTTTCAAGGGTTTTGATTTGATTTTGTGTGGCGATGAGTTGCTGGTTTAGGAGTCTGATATCGGAATCAAACTTTTGCTGAAGCATTTTTTTCTCGAAATCGAACTCTCTTTTTGTTTCAGCGTTGGCTTGTTTAACCGCTTCCGCAATCTGCTTTTCCATTTGGTTAGGAAACGCGGAGACTTTTTCCCGCAGATCGGCAAGTTCGGTTTCTTGTTTTTTCAACTCCTCGGCGCGAGCCGCGAGTTCTGACTCCTTGCGCGCCGTTTCTTCCTCGAATGTTTTGCGTTCCTTTTGAAGTCTTTCCTCAAATTCCGCCTGTTTCTTTTTTTGGGTTAAGAGGGATGTCAAATTATCCTGCTCTTCTTTTTGCTTCCATTCTCTCTGCGCGGTTTCGATTTCTTCCCGCATTTTTTTCTTTTGTTCCTCGATCTCGCTGACTTCTGTGGCGAGCAAATCGAAAACAACAGCGACTCTCTGTGAGAGCTGACCCTTCAAAACATCCAGGGCGGCGGCTTTGCTTAACTTCGCGCTGACCGTTTTCTTTTCTTTCTCCGGTTGTTCAACAGGTGTTTCCATTGCCAATGTAGAATCGAGAACGGCATCCACCGCGGTTTTTTTTCTGATTGCCATACCGCTAGGTTAGCACCGAGTAAATCAAATGCAAGGGGTCGCAATATTGACAAATGTCGTAAATATCATCGGGTAACGGGCTCTCCGCTGGATACATTTTGGCTCTTTATTTTAATTAGTGGTAGACTTAATCGTGGAAGGAAGGTGATTGTCATGAAACGTGTTAAACGGCTCGGTCTGTTTTTGTTGTTTTTTCTGATGTGTTTAGGAATTTTCTGGGTGGTTTTGGACATATTTGCCGAATACGGCATGCCCTGGTACATTATTTTAGCATTTTCATTTTTTGTCGCGGTTGCGTTGTTCAACTGGCACAAATTCAATCCGCGGCGGTTGTTGTAAATGCTTCAAGACGGGTTGGCACAAAAGGACGAGAGCGTCCTTTTTTTGTGGCATTGATCAATCTTTACGATTACTTCCAACGCGCTTCGGTGTCGGTGATTATATGTCTCGGACGGTGGTTATTAGGAATGAGGGCTGGATTTCAAAATCGCCCGGGGTCGTATTCGGAGGAGTAATAGACGTAAAATATCATGTGGCAACATTGGATAAATGGTGTCCTGGGGTTATGGTTGATAGTGTCCTCTTTCTTGGAATTCTCCGCGTCGGCAATGTCAACCAACATCATTGTCGTCGGAATTGTTGTGGCTGTGCTGGCTTTTTTTGGGGCGAGCATGGATTCCTCGACAGTCATGCGCGAGCACAATGTCCAGAGGACTTAGCCGTGCCGGCCGATGGTAGACAGGTCGGATATTACAACCGGCCTGTTCGGTTTGTGTTTTTTTGCTATGATGGGTTTATGCTTTACACAAGAAAAGGGGACACGGGAACCACAAAAACTTTGAATAAAAAACCCAGTGAAAGAGTGTCAAAGGCCTCTTGTCAGACCGAAGCTTTGGGGGTGTTGGACGAGCTCAATTCTTTTTTAGGATTATGCAAGGTGAAGGCCGAAAGTTTGGCGTGGCGAGTGGATGGGAAGATCGCGTTTGAAATAATTGGCGATGTTCAACAGAATTTATTTATCATTCAGGCCGAAACCGCCGGCGCGAAAGGTAAGACCATCAAGCCCAGCAAAGTGGGGGAGATAGAAATAATGGCGGATGAGATGGAGAATCTTATGCCGCCGATAAAATCCTTTTTCGTTTCGGGAGGCAGTGAACAGGCGGCGCTTTTTGATGTGGCAAGGACGCTCACACGGCGCGCGGAGCGCGCCGCCATATCGGCGATCGAATCCGGAGAAATTTCGATTGGGGAGCACACGCGAGCGTATTTGAATCGTCTCTCATCTCTTTTTTTCGCTCTGGCGCGCTTTACAAATTTCAAGGCGGGGGTCAAAGAAGAATCTCCGAGATACGAGTGATTAAAAAACATCGTCTAGTCATTCTAGTGTTTTGCAAAATGCTAGAATGATTTAGAGTAGGCGTACGTACTATTGTGACATCACGAAATGTGTTATGGTTTATCGGTAATTTATGGTGGCCGTAGCTCAGCTGGTAGAGCCCTCGCCTGTGGAGCGAGTTGTCGCGGGTTCGAGTCCCGCCGGTCACCCAATATGTAAATCAAAAACTCGTCGCTGGGGGAGCCAAACGACGAGAGTAACCTTTTTGTTTACACGAGATGGGCTGGATTTTTCAAGGCTCTCTCCATGTCTTCCTTGCTAATCGTAGTCGAGCTAGTAGGATGTTCCTCACCTTCAATCGGCGGTTCGTCGAAAACGTAAGTTACAGAACCGTCTGGGTTGTTGATGATCTCGTTTGCTCTGTTTTCATACCAGTCAAGCGGCTTTTTGTTTGATTCGGACATAGTTATTCCTTTCTCATATCAATATACAAAACGCCCGCGAAATTTCAACCCCAACTAAAATTTGGTTGACAGAAGTCCATTCTTGAGTAAATTCAATGCAGGGTCCCTGTCTGAATGGACGGGGAAATAAAGTAGGAAAGTAAATGGATCAAAGACGGCAACAATTAGTTCAAGATTTGATGTTAGTGATAGTCAGTGTTTGTATTGCTGTATTGCTGACGATTACGGGTGTGGCGGAAAAATTTGTGCTTTCTTTAAATAACTTCAGCTGGTCGGGCATGATCCTAGCTGGTATATTTTTTACATCAATCTTCACCGTCGCTCCGTCCATAGTGTTGATCGGGGGGTTTGCGCAGGCGTCTTACTTACCAGTTTTGGCTATTTTGGGTGGAGTCGGCGCGGTTGTCGGCGACTACATAATTTTTCGTTTTGTGAAAGACAGGGTATCAGAGGATTTTAAATATTTGTTTTCAATCTCTAGGCGACAGAGGATTAGGGCGATATTGAACACGCGTGTTTTTAGGTTTCTGGTCCCGTTTTTGGGCGCCATCATTATTGCCTCTCCCTTGCCTGACGAGATCGGGGTGACCCTGCTTGGTATGTCAAAAGTAAAGTACGGCCTTTTTTTTCCGCTGACGTTTGTGTTGAATGGGGCGGGAATTTTATTTATCGGATGGCTGGCAAGAGCTATAATATAAGAAATTATTTATAGACATTAATTTTGAGACGCTGGCGCTTTCGATTACAATGTTCGGATGACTCAAAAAGAAGTTCTTGCGATACTAAAGACCGGGGCCAATGTTTTCTTGACCGGCGAGCCGGGAAGCGGCAAGACGCATACTATTAATGAGTATGTCGGGTGGCTTCGTGGCCGTGGCATCGAGCCAGCCGTTACCGCCTCGACCGGAATTGCCGCGACTCATATCGGAGGGCGGACGATTCATTCATGGAGCGGCATTGGCGTGCGGCGCAGTTTGTCCCGGTACGACATTGACGCGATTTCGCAAAATCCGCGGGTGGCCGAGCGTGTCGAGGAGGCGCGCGTGCTTATCATTGACGAAGTGTCCATGCTGTCCGCGCAGATGCTTACCATGGTGGACGCGGTTTGCCGCGAGATTCGGCGAAGCTCTCGGCCGTTCGGGGGCCTTCAGACGGTGCTGGTCGGCGATTTTTTCCAACTGCCGCCGGTTTGTCGGGATGAACAAGAACAAAATCCGGAAAGGGAAATGTTCGGGACTTCCGCGGGAACGCGGTTTGCTTTTGGATCCGCGGTGTGGAGCGCGCTTAAACTTTTCGTATGTTACTTGTCCGAACAACACCGTCAAGAGGACGGCGCGTTTCTGGAATTTCTTTCCGCGATTCGACGCGGCGCGGTATCAGAAAATCACCGCGTGCTTTTGCGCACGCGTTATAGCCGCGAGCCGAAGGGGGGGATTACGCAACTTTATTCTCATAATGAAGATGTGGACAGGATCAATGCGGAAAAACTTGGAAAACTCTCGGGCGACGGGCGCGAGTTTGTTATGGAATCGCACGGTTCCGAGAGAATTGTGGCGGCGCTTAAGCGAGGATGTTTGTCGCCGGAAAAGCTGGAGCTCAAAATAGGCGCGCGGGTTATGTTTACAAGAAACGACATAATTCGCCAGAGGTATGTAAACGGAACACTCGGAGAAATTATCGGTTTCGACAAAGAGACCGATTTTCCGATCGTTAAGATCGTTTCTGGGCGCAGGATTTTGGCGGAGCCGGACGAATGGCGGTTGGAGGAAGGCGGGCGGGTTTTGGCGCGCGTCATTCAGATTCCTCTGCGTCTCGCTTGGGCCATAACAGTGCATAAAAGCCAAGGGATATCGCTTGATGCCGCACACATGGATCTTTCCGAAACATTTGAGTACGGGCAGGGGTATGTGGCGCTCTCGCGTGTGCGGACACTTTCGGGTTTGTCGCTTAGTGGACTGAATGAAAAGGCGCTTTTGGTGCATCCCGAAATCCAAAAGAAGGATGCGGAGTTTCGGAAGTTTTCGCAAGACGCGCGCGAGGCGCTTGAGGCGATGTCGGCCGATGAGCTCGCGGCAATGCATCGAAATTTTATCCGCGCTTGCGGAGGCGATCCGGACGCGCGAGCCGGAGCGGTAAGGAAGACAAAACCGAGACAAGAGAAAGTTTCCACCTATGAGAAAACCCGCGCGTTGTTGCTTCAAAAGTTATTGCCGGCGGATATCGCCGCGAAGCGCGAGATGACCGTTGAAACCATAGTCAGTCATTTGGAAAAATTACGCGCTGAAAAGATGGTGGATCCAGTTGCGGATTTCGCCCACATAAAATTAAAAGACGATAAGAATACAGTGTTGATCAGACAAGCAATCGAAAAAGTCGGAGCCGAACGCCTCAAGCCCATTTTCGATCATCTGGGCGGCAAGATTCCGTACGAGACCATTCGTTTGGTTCGTCTTTTGTTAGTTGACGACTAAAATTAAACGTAAAAAAATCAGCGTCTTTCGATTTTTCCGACATACGATTAGTTTGTGCGACCGCACAAACTAATCGTATGTCGGAAAAATATTACATACAACCTTGATACTATGTCGACGGGAGGTGACATCCATAACAGCGGCTACAGGCCATGGAAGGGTGTGTTGTTTCGAGATCATACCGATGTACGCAGTAACACCCTCAAAGTGTTTCTCATCGCCGATACTCTTGAGCGGTTCCTTCAAGATAAAGGGATCCCTTATGCACGAGAAAACGTGCTGAAAACTCACGACGCAAGGTAGTTTTTAAGGCGGGTTAATAAATACCCGTCTTTTTTGTTTTCAACAAGAGAAGAGGGTTGACCGATACCCCTAGGGGGTATATACTGGCGGTATGGATAAGGTTAGACAGAAGATATTAAGGCGGCTCAAGATTGCCGAGGGGCAAGTTCGCGGGCTTCAGGAAATGATATCAAAAGATGTATACTGTGTGGACATAATTACTCAAACGTCCGCGGTGAAGCAGGCGCTCTCGAGTGTTGAGGATGAACTTATGGAGAATCATTTGGGCACTTGTGTGATTGACCAGATGAAAAAAGGAAAAGAGGGAATCGCCGTCGGGGAAATTTTGAAAGTATATAGATTAAAAAGAAAGTAAATCATGCGAACCACTTTACGGATAAAAGGTATGCACTGCGCCTCGTGCGCCATAATGATTGAAAAGACTCTCAAAAAGTCGGAAGGTGTTTCGTTTGCCGAGGTTAATTACGGCACGGAGACAGCAAGGGTGGATTTTGACGAATCGAAGGTAAAAATTGCCGATCTCTCCAAAAAAATTGAGCCACTCGGTTATTCTTTGTTTGAAAATAAAAATTCCTCTCACGATTTGCATTCGGGTCACGGACAAACTGCCGCGGAAATGGGGATGTCGCCGGACGAACACGCGGCTCATACGGGCATTGGCCAATCGAAAGCCGAAAAGCTTCAGGAAATTGCGGCGATGAGGAAAAAAATTATGGCGGCCATCCCTTTGGCTATTGTAAGTATTATTCTTATGGCGCGGGGTATTCTGGCCGAGTTCAAATACGTTGCGCCGCCGGCGGAATCTCTGGGAAAAATTTTTACTTTCGGTCTTACGATCATTGCCACATACATGCTGTTTGTAGTCGGCAAGCCATACCTTTTGGGAGTTTATAGATTTATCCGGTATGGCAAGGCCAACATGGACTCTCTTATAGGAATTGGCACGGCGGTGGCTTACTTATACAGTTTGGTCATTGTTTTCTTTGGAGAATCTTTGCAGGGCTTTTTGGATGTTCAGGATCTGTATTTTGACGTTACTATCATCGTCATCGCTTTCATCACTCTGGGAAAATATCTGGAGGCCAAGTCGAAACTTAAAACCGGAGACGCTATAGAAAAACTTTTGAACCTTCAAGCTAAGACGGCGCTTGTGGTGAGAGATGGGAAAGAAATTGAAATTTCCGTGAATGAAGTCATCCACGGCGATTTGATAATTGTCAAACCCGGCGCGAGACTTCCGGTGGACGGAGTAATCACGGAGGGAAACTCATTTATAGACGAATCCATGGTAACGGGCGAGCCGATGCCTGCCCAGAAGAAAGTGGGAGACAGCGTGGTGGCGGGTACAATAAACACCACAGGGTCATTTGTTTTTAAGGCGACAAAAGTCGGGTCCGAAACTCTTTTAGCGCACATCGTAAAAATGGTTGAGGAGGCGCAGGGGAGCAAAGCGCCCATTCAAGCGCTGGCCGATAAAATTTCGGGAGTGTTCGTGCCGATCGTTTTGGCGATTTCCGTTTTGACTCTAGGTGTTTGGCTTTTAGTTGGTTCGCGGTATCTTGGATTTTCGCAGGCGCTTTCTTTCGGTCTGACTTCTTTTGTCGGGATTTTGGTGATTGCCTGTCCGTGCGCTTTGGGACTGGCCACTCCCACTGCGATCATCGTCGGGGTAGGGAAGGGCGCGCGGGAAGGAATTTTGATAAAAGACGCGGCCACTTTGGAAAAATTATACAAGGTTGATACGGTGGTGGTTGATAAAACCGGCACCTTAACCAAAGGCAAACCGGAAGTTGCGGGAGTGAAGAATTTCTCTGGTTTTGATGAAAATAAATTAGTGGCCGTTTTGGCTTCGCTTGAAAGTAAGTCGGAACACCCCTTGGCGCACGCGATCACGCAATACGCAAAATCAAAAAATATTGAGATAACCCCCCCGGAAGATTTTGAGATTATAAAAGGAAAGGGTTTGAAGGGGGCTGTCGAGGGAGAGGGATATTTTGCCGGCAATACTAAACTTATTTCGGATTTGGGGATTTCTTTCGATGTTTCCGCTCTGGACGAAGAGACAAAAGCGGGGAAAACGCCGGTCATTCTTGCATCGAAAAATAAGATTTTGGGAATTTTTTCCGTGGCCGATTCAGTCAAGCCGGAAGCTGTGCTGGCTATAAAGAGATTGCACGGTATGGGAATCAAGACGGTGATGTTGACAGGTGATCACAAAAACACCGCGAAGGCCATCGCCAGAGAGGTGGGGATTGACGAAGTGGTGGCGGAAGTTTTACCCGACGACAAGTTGAACAAAATAAAATCGCTTCAGAGCGAAGGAAAAATTGTGGCCATGGCGGGGGATGGTGTGAACGACGCGCCAGCTCTGGCGGCCGCCGATGTGGGGATCGCCATGGGGACGGGCACGGACGTGGCGATTGAAACCGCGGGGATTACTTTGCTTCACGGGGATATTTCAAAGTTGGTCAAGGCCATTCGCCTGTCCAAATTTACCATGAGGGGGATAAAGCAAAATCTTTTCTTCGCGTTCGTATATAATGTTGTAGGAATTCCGCTGGCCGCCGGTATTTTCTATCCGCTTTTCGGCTGGCTTTTGAGTCCGATCTTTGCGGGTTTGGCCATGGCCTTGTCGAGCGTGTCGGTGGTTTCGAATTCTTTGAGATTGAAAGCAAGGGAACTGGGTTAAGTTTTCTGTTTTTGGGTGAGTTCATTATTAAGTTAAACATAACCGCATGGAAAAACTTTCGTTTAGATCGTATGTGTGGAAGTGCATTCTCGGCGCCGAGATCGTCTATTTACTCTGCCTGTTTGGAGGGATGCTGGCGATTCGTAGTGAAGCCGCCACGCAGTTGCATCACCGGTTGTTTGAAACCTTGCCCGGATTTACATGGTTAACTACAGGTAGTGTTATTTTGGGCGCGATTTATGTTTTTGCGCTGTCTTTTATCTTCGGCGCGTATTATGTCTGGATGCATAATTCGAGTTTGGTCAGAGAAGGATAGTTTGGTATAATATGCAGGTTTTGGGATATTGAACAATCCACATGTTGTTTACAGTCAAACAAATAATCACTTCAGTTATCATGGTGTCGTTTCTGTCGCTGGCGCTTTTTAGTTTCGTCATTATGACCCATAACAGTGAAGGCCTTATGACGGCTGGGGGCTGTCCTCTCTCCGTTATAGGGGCTTCGCTTTGCCCGCAGGAATCTATGGCCAGCGCGGCGCACCATATCTCCGCGTATCGCTCATTTCTGAATGTGTCGGTTGGCTATGGTCTTACGGTTTTGTTTGCTTATTTAATAATTCTGGCGCTCGCGGCCACAATTTTTTCGACATCACATCTGCCGTTTCTCGTCCCGCCGATTTTTGCCAGGAGTTTTCAAGACGTAGATTCTTACCCCAGACGCAATAGGAAAATAACGCGCTGGCTTTCTCTTTTAGAAAATAGTCCCTCTTTGCTGTAAGACGCCGGAAAGTTCATTTTTCCGGCGTCTCGTGTCGCGCGTCTGTACGCGGTTTTTTGTTATTCGTTATCTAATCAATCAAAATGGAAAAGAAAACATTGTTGATTTTGGCACTCGTTGTTGCCGGCGCGGCGGGTCTCTTGTGGTGGGGGAACGCTTCTACGTCTGGCAATGTGGAGGTTTCTGACAATTTAGCATCCGCTTTAGTTGCGGGGGAAGATAAATACGATTTCGGAACTATCAGTATGGCGGATGGAAATGCCGAGAAAATATTTTCGATTACCAATCCCACAAATGAAGATATTGTCGTAAAACGTATCGTAACTTCTTGCATGTGCACTACTGCTTATCTTAATACCGCACAAGGAGAAAAGGGACCCTTTGGTATGCCCGGACACGGCGGCGCGGGCGCGGCCATAAGCGAGATTATCAAACCGGGGGAGAATAGAGAAATCAAAGTAGTGTATGACCCAAATGCCCACGGTCCAGCCGGGATCGGCAGGATTGAGAGGTACGTAGATGTCACCGAATCATCCGGCGCCACGCTTCGGCTACAAATTAATGCCATGGTGAAGCCATAAAATAG
>Ga0155989_125_pt1 | contig 15592 bp, 18 predicted proteins | sample RifCSPlowO2_02_FD_107643 | JGI IMG/M metagenome (GOLD analysis project Ga0155989, IMG submission 107643) | Candidatus Taylorbacteria bacterium RIFCSPLOWO2_02_FULL_46_40
GATGATATTTGCGCAAGCCAAGCGTGTTTAGAGCGCCAAAAATTATCGATCGCCGACTATTTATTTTATTAATATTTGTAATATAACAGTTATGAAAAAATATCTATATGTTCTACTGCTCGCGACACCGATTCTGTTTTTAACTTCTATACTGGCTGACGCCGCTAGCGTTTTTGACATCCAATTTCCGATCGCGACATTAGGAAACTGCGGCTCCCAGCAGGAATGTAAGCAATTTTGCGATAACCCCGATAATAAGTCCGCTTGTTTGAGTTGGGCGCAAGAGAATGGTTTCGCTCCGCGGCCCGATCTTCGAGAAGGACGGGATATGAATAGAAATGGGGAGGGCGGAGGAGAAAGGGGTCCGGAACAAATTCAACGCGACGAGCAAGAACTTCAAGACGCTCCCGGCGGATGCAAGAGCCGTCGCGAATGCGACGCGTACTGTCGAGTCGAAGAAAATTTGAACGAATGTCTGGACTTTAGCGTCAAGTATAAACATCTTTCTCAAGAAGAAGCAGACAAGATCCGACAAAAATCAAATGAAGGGGGTCCCGGAGGATGCAAAAGCCGGCAACAATGCGACGATTTCTGCCGAAATCCTAACAATATCAAAACCTGCATGGATTTCGTGGTAAAGGAAGGAAAAATCACTCAAGAGGAAGCTGACGCGATGGCGCAAATGATGCAACGGCAAGGGGGGCCGGGCGGACCTGGAGGACAGGGTGGGCAGCCGCCGGGAGTAAAACGACCAGGCGAACCGAGAGTAGACGAAGAAAAAGTTAAGGAACTCCTCAAGACCGAAACGGGTCCTGGCGGATGCAAAACCCCCAATGAATGCGGGCAGTATTGCGGAAATCCAGCCAATATGGACGAGTGTATAGATTATGCCGAAAAGAAAGGGCTCATGGAACCGCAAGAACTAGAGATGGCAAAGAAATTGAAAAATATAGGAGGACCAGGAGGTTGCCGAGGGCCGAGGGAGTGCGACGATTTCTGCCGAAAACCGGAGAATCGAAACGCTTGTTTCAATTTTGCAAAAGAAAACGGACTGATGTCGCCGGAAGAGATTCAGATGGTCGAGAAACAAATGCAAATTATGCAAAAACTCGACCAGCAGGCCGGACCCGGAGGATGTCGTTCTAAAGAAGAATGCGATAAGTTTTGTAGCGATCCTGTAAATATCGAGGTTTGCATTGATTTCCAGGGAAAGAATGGGATGATGTCCGGCGAAACAGTCAAACAAATGATGGGTCAGACCCAAGAAGCCCGCGAAAAAATGCGTCAATACGAACAGTACAAAAACATGCAAGGACAACAAGGCCAGCCCGGTGGTCCATACAGATCATTTTTTGATAACGCGGGTGGAAATGGCCCGGGAGGCCAAGGCATACCCCAAATACCCTGTATCCCCCCCGGCGGCTTTCCTCCAGAAATGCCCCAGGAAATAAAAGACAAGATACCAGCCAACCTGCCGCCGTGCGGACAGATGCCGCCACAAGGTCAACCGCCGGAAGGTTTCACTCCACCTCCCGGCTACCAAGGTCAGACACCACCGGAAGGTTTTCGACCTCCTACCGGCACGACACCGCCGCCAGGTTATGAAGGGCAAAAACCGCCCGAAGGGTTCCAGCCGCCGCCAGGGTGGACACCTCCTCCAGGATTTGAAGGGCAAATGCCTCCGGAAGGATTCAGACCTCCGGAAGGCATGATGCAAGGACCTCCGCCAGATTATCAAGGAACTATGCCGCCGGAGGGTTACCGACCACCGCCCGGCTACATGCCACCGGAAGGCGTTACACAAGGACCTCCGCCTGGATACACGGGAACAATGCCCCCGGAAGGTTACCAACCACCGCAAGAATTTACGCCGCCACCAGATGGACAATACAATCCGCCCCCTCAAACAATGCCTTACCCGACAGATTTCGTTCCACCTCCCCCCGAACCCGCGCCACAGCCGACAAGCATGCTGACAAGGATGATGGCCAATATCCTTTCCGCGTTCGTGGGCATATTCACGCGCGACTAACTAACAAACCCATTCTCCCCACCTCTCCTGCCCGACTAATTCTGGCGGTTTGTGTTAGACTCTGGCAACACATGATTGAAATCGAAAAGAATTTTGATTTAAAAAACGGCGACAAAGAAAAGCTGATTGCCGATGCGACGTTTTTACGTAAGATAACGCTGACGGATACTTACTACGACACAAAAGATTTTCGCCTGACGACAAAAGATCATTGGTTGCGGCAAAGAAACGGCCGCTTTGAACTCAAAACGCCCATCAACAGCACGGCCGCCGATCGGATCACCGATCAATATCGAGAGATCGAAAATGACAAGGAGATCATAAACGCGCTGAGCTTACCCGGCGACAAGCCACTGATACAGACATTAAGCGACGCAGGTATCAACCCATTCGTCACCATCATCACCAAAAGACAGAGCTATAAAAAGGGCGAGTTTCATCTCGATTTCGACGAAATGGATTTCGGATTTTCGACTTTCGAGGCTGAACTTATGATCGAAAACGAGAGCGATTCAAAAACCGCTAGCGACAGAATAATGGAATTTGCAAAACAGCACGGCTTGGAAGGAAGCGCCGGCGACGGAAAAGTTATTGAATATCTAAAACGCAACAATCCCAAACATTACGAAGCCCTTGTATCCGCCAAAATCACCAGAGAGCGCGCGTGATCATTTCATTCTCAAGTTCTCAAGAACTTGAGAATGAAATCGCAGTCACAGCCACAAAAAACACCGGCTCAAGATTGAACCGGTGTTTGCTTTCCTAAAAAGGAACCTTCGCCACCGTCTTACCTTTGACTCTTCGTCGCTTTGGATTATCTGATTCTGTGCCGCTTGCGCGCTCGAGACTTACTCTCTTCTTGAAAATCCACGGGCAAATCGGTCCAGATCCGCGACGATACCAGATCTTAAACCTGATTTCCGGTTTATCGCGAGCGCCCCTTTCCATCAACGTGGCAATATGGTGCCCGGGCAACTGCCACAGATTGTGAGATTTTGCGTCCGAGCACAGATGAGAGACGATCGCCGATGTCTCCGCGTCCGCCTGAAGCATAGAAGCCACCAGCTTATTGGCCCTTTCGTCGTAAGGTTCGATAAACCATACATATCCGGAACCGTTTGATTTCATCCAGTTTTCCTTTCTTTTGGACTCTGGAATGATTGTATCAATACTCTGTGGTCAAAATCAATAGCCGCGTTTACGACGCTTGCTGTGGACGCAAAGACGGACGATGTAAAGAACTCATAGTGGGTTTTGACCACTCGTCTATGTTAAATCGCGGAACGACAACTCGTCTCGCCGCTACGCCGCGCAAAATTCTGCTGCGGCTCTTCATCTGCGCCCTCGTACCGTTGCAACTTTTACCTTGTTACATCATTTTATAGGATATCGCCGATTCGTAATCGCTGTCACATCTGATGCGGGTTTACACTTAAGTTGCAACGGTACTCGTCGCGCCTATGGCGCGCCTTCGGGCTTGCCCCGACACCAACTTCCGCGTTGCTTGTCTGCTTTAACATCTTATGGGAACAGACCGAATACCACGTATGTATCAAGTGATTCATTCGCCGTCCATACAACAAGCAGACGACGCGAAAGTTGGTGTGGGGGCTTGTCTTCGAGTCTCGCAACGAATTTTGCGCGGCTCGCTTGGCGATCAAAACCCACTATGAGTTCGAGACATTACCAATAAAGAAGCGTCAGTCCGTCTTGGACTCAAGGTCAGGCAAGTGCAGAGAATCAAACGTACCGTTGAAAAAGATGGTATGAAAGGTGTCGTTCACAAATCCGAAGGACGACTTGGGGACTCCTGAATAGTTAGGAAGATGGTAATCTCGAAAATAACGCGACGGACAAAAGTCTCGCCGCGTTTTTTTATCCAAATACCCACATCCGTCCGAAATACATCAAGAATAGGCATCAATTATTCACGAATCTCGGTTGACCCTGCACTATCTCAACGGAAATGGGTCTTACTGTAACTCGCTCCCCTTCTATTTCAATCCCGACAGCCAGTCCCTTCTGCGTGTCGGCAGAAAAATATTGGTCAAAAATAAAATTACCTAGGGAGTAAAAAATCAGTTTGCTTTTATACGTCTCCATCTCCTGCACCACATGCGGGTGACTGCCGATTATCAAATCAACGCCGTTGTCTATAAGCAGACGCGCCGCCTCCCGCTGCCTCGCGTTACTTTTTGTCTGATACTCATCGCCCCAATGGACACTGACGACTAAAAAAGCTTCCTGACTGTCGCCTCTCAACTCCCTGACGAGAGAGGCGGCAGAATCAAGTCCGCCATATCCGTAAGTAAAGTTCAACGAGACGAAAACTATTTGATACCCGTTCAGATTCGCGTACGTTACGTCTTCCCTGCGAATCACGTTCGGGTGGCCGGACGGCAGGACGGATTGGTCTGTCAGAAAATTTATGGTTTCGATCAAACCGGACTGGCCCTGATCAGCCGTGTGATTGTTGGAAAGCGATACTATATCCACACCGGCTTTGGATAAGGATTCCGCGGCGCTTTCATCGAAGGAAAAGCTCATCGAGCCGGCCTGCGTCTTTTTGTGATCGGAAAGAATCGGACCCTCCAGATTTCCGAAAACCAAATCATATTTGTCGAACTCGGCCGTAACGTTCCCGAAGGGATAATCGCCGCCGCGTTTGTCTCGTTTGCTCTCGATATCCCTTCCGAGCATTATGTCCCCGACAAAAAGAATGGAGGCTTTCGGTCCTTGCGTCGGGATCTCTTCAACCTCCATAATGGAGTCCCCATCCGAAATGATCTGAAAAGCCACCGCCGCCAAATTGTCCGAGGATTCGGAAAATCCCTTCGGCATAAAAGTCAAAACGAATATAACGACGGATGCGACCAGCAAAAAAGACAAGGCGATTCTCATAACATTATTTTACTACATTCCGGATATATCGACAGTATCACTACAGCAGTTGCCAGAGCGAAAAGCAGTCAAAACAAAAAGTGTCAGACCCAAGTTGAAATAACATCGCAAAAAAGCTAATCTATATGAAACCGCCCATAGCTCAGCCGGTAGAGCACTCGCCTCTTAAGCGATTGGTCGTTGGTTCGAATCCAACTGGGCGGATTGATTGAAGACACCTTTATCACAAAGATGTTTTCGGTTTAACCACATAAAAAACCCGCGGCGCCACATTGAGCGTCGCGGGGGGAGGAAATTACCGCCCTAAATACGTGTAACATCAGACCGAGACGACATACGGATGGCGATTACTTTCGTCTACCACCTTCTGCATTTGCGCCCTGATGTGAGCATGGAAATGGCTCATGGCATTTTGGACAAAGTTGATTGTCTCATAATCGGCGTCAAGACAAAGCGAGAATCCCGGGGCATCCTCCGTGTCCGGTCCCGATTTGCCGGCCAGTCTTGTCTTCCGCATGCGCAAAAGATCAGTGAAACGAATTTGAGTGGTTGCGCGATCCTTCAAGAAAGCTTTTTGCTCTCGCTCAACCCCGTCCCGGTACGCCCGAATATCTTTAAGAGTATCCTCGTCAAGAAAAAAACCGAAACCTTCCCTGACGGAAAACTTGACCCTCAAAAGACTCTCGATGGGAACAAGAACGGCGCCGCGCAAAGTTTTGTAATCTGATGATGAAATCGTCCCGATCTCGGTAAAAAACTCATTCGTGTCGAAACGACTCAATGCTTGAAACCCGCCCAGACCGGTAATTCCTTCCGCCAAATTCCCAAAGGCGCGCCTCTGTTCCAGCTCCCCAGAAGGCAACCACTCGAGTTTTACATCAGCAGTCGGCCTCAAAAAACTCTCTTGCCCTATTCCCAATATGCCGATATGTTGAACCGGTGTTTTAATCTCCCCAAGACGCATGAGTGCGTAGATAGGGGGCATCTTCAACCCGTTGTGGTCGAAGCTTACAGGCGCCACGACAAAACCGAAGACGTACAACTCAACCCTATAATTCAAGGAACGAATTTTTGCCATAATGAACCTTTCACATTTTCTGACCAAAGTATACTTACGCATAAAACATTGTCAAAAAACACTTTTACCGAGATAATTATGAGCGCGGATGTCGTCGTTTGGCATTGGCTAAATAAAATTGAAAGACAAACTCTTATTCTTAAAAAACGGCCTGAAAAACTTTTTGGAGGTTGGATCGTTGGTCCCAAGCTCAAAATATCTGGCGCGAAGAATGGCAAAGTACTGCCGACAAAAGAGACCTTTAATAGTCGTCGAGCTCGGGGCCGGGACAGGCACGGTAACCAAAGCGATCGCTAAAGCCCTTCCGAAAAATTCAAAACTTCTGGCTTTCGAGATAAACGCCGAATTGGCGCGCGCTATCAACATAGCCATCGGCGCGTCCGCTGTCCGCGTGATCATTGACCGCGCCGAAAACATCGGAAAATATCTTGCCGGCAAAAAAGCCGATGTCATGGTCTCGTGCCTGCCTCTGGCAAACTTCGGACGAAAAAGAGCCGGCCAACTGATTCGAGGCGCCGTTAAACATCTCGACAAAAACGGAATTTTCCTTCAGTTCCAATACTCACCGACGAACTGGCCGATGCTAAAAAATATTTTCAAGTCTGTAAACGTGGAGATCGAGTTGCGAAACATTCCTCCCGCGCTCATTTATGTTTGCCGAGATCCGATTGCCTAAATGCCGGTTTATCCTGTAAAGTACTAAATGTCGGATGTCGGATTTCGGATATCGGAAGTGTGGCCTGAATTCTGATTTCTGAAATCTGACATCCGACAATCGGGCAGGTGGTGAAATGGTAGACACGCATGCCTTAGGAGCATGTGCCGCAAGGCTTGGGAGTTCGAGTCTCCCCCTGCCCACAAATAGAAACTTCCTCTGCCGAGAGAGAAAAATCGGCTCGCGCCGAAGGCGCGAGGTAGGGTGATGAAATGAAATCCGTCTTGCGGGCGCGGGCAAAATCGGAGGGCGGGCAAAATGAGATCGAAATAGTTTTGTCTTTCAGCGCGGGGTTCGTTCCAAAAGAACGAAGAAAATCTCTCATTTCGTGGAGATTTTCACTGGTTGCCAGAAACCCCGCGCGTTTTGAATCCAAAATCCACTTCCGCAGGGGTTCAATCCAATTCTTTCTCTCGTCTCTTGCAGATGACAATTTGTCTTGAAGCGAGAGTTTTTGACGCACCAAAATATCTTTTTTCCGCAAGTATGTCTCTCGCTCAATATCGCCGTTCAAATGTAAGTCAACGAGTGCGTCCATTTTCGCTTCAACTTCCTTTAGTTCGTCTTTCATCTGCCCGAGACGAGTTCCCGAAGCGTGGGATGCCACTTTTTCCATTTTTTCGGTTTCCGTGAGCATAAAGTCAGCCCACGCTTCGGGAAACGACACTGATTGAAGTTGTTCCTTAATCTGTCCAGCGAGCGCAATTTCCTGCACATACTTTTGAGAACATTTTCCATTCTTTTTCGTACACCGATAGTAGCGATACTTATACCATCCCTAATTAACCCTTCCACACTGTTTGACTATCCATTCATAACTCAATAATTGTTTCATTGCTTTGATATTGTCCGTTAAGTCGTTGAGTTTTTCCTCGATTACCTGCTCCTGCTCTTCTATCGTTTTAAAAATTCGATTGGCGGTTGATTTGCGTAACTCCTCAAAAAATCGTTCAGCTGGATTAAGTTGCGGACTGTAAGGCGGGAGGAAGAGTACGATCAGCCCTGGAATTTCTCGATGGACTTTTGGTCGATGACAGGGAGCGTTGTCCCAGACTACAATCACCGTCTTCCTCGGGTGTTGCTTTTTGAGTTCAAGCAAAAATGTGTGAGCCACCGCGCTGTCAAAACCATCAATACCGATGAGATGAAAGCTGTTGCCTGAAAGCGGAGAGACAGCCGAGAAAAGGTAACGATTGTCGAACGACTTTTGACTGTCGATGACCGTCCGCTCTCCGACTTTAGACCAGCTTCGCCTGAAGTTTGAAATCAATCCATATCGCATCTCGTCGGAGAAGAATAGCTCGAATGGTCTGTCCTGGAGCGGCTCCAAAAATGGTATGAGGCCCCTTTTTTAAAGACATCTTGTTTTTCTTTGTCTCCACCGATAGGACTTGGTCTCGATGATTTGTATGAGTAGTTGAGCTGATCCATACGGTACCACACCGTTTGCTCGGGGATCTCTTTTTTAAGGTTTTCCTGAAGCCATTTTTGCATGCGGGGTATGGACCAGTAGCCGCCTTTGTCGATTTCTTTCGCTAGATCTTTGAATATTGAACCGTCCCATTTGGGATTGCCTTCGGGACGACCGCCGAGGTTCGACACCAATCCGTCGGTACCTTTTTTGTTGTACTTTTGAACCCATGTGGTCACGCTCTTTTCATCAACGGTCAGTTGTTCGCTGATCTCGTAACGCTTTTTCCCTTGCATAGCCGAGAGAATCGCTTTTAATCTCGTCTTGTACGCTTCATCATGCGCGTGCCGAAGTTTCTCTCGAAGTCCGGCTTGTGTGTCGTGCGCGACGACTGTTAAGTGTGTCATACCTACAGTTTAACATATCAGGAGTGGAAATGGGCGGGTTAGTTGGGGATGGTATTACCTCCGCATTTTCCTGTACACCATTGAGCGGTTATCATTGAGCTACATTCTCCACAACGAAAAAGTCCGGTAAATGGAAAATTATGAGAAATTTTAGAATGTCGCGGATGCGCTCGCTCGGAAAGTCGTTTCTGCACAGCTTCAAACAGAGTCGGAGAAAGAATTGGCGCAAAGCTTCCGGGAAAATATTCGCCACGATGCTTCACCAGTCCGAGATACGCCCGATTGGTGAGGATTCTTTTCACGGAAGCTTTGACAAGTGGCGTTCCGGCTCGTTGTGTTACGCCGTGGTCAGCCAAAAACTGCGCCATAGAAACAAGCGTGTGCGTACCTTTGGAGTATTCCTCGTAAGCACGCATAATCACTTTTGCTTTAACAACGTCGGGCTCAATATTGCGAGTTTTAGGATTGTTCACATACCCGAACGGAGCTTTTACTAACCACTCTCCCCGGCGCAGTTTTTGGCGGATACCTCGCTCTACATTTTGTTTGAGATTGTCGGAGTAATACTTGCTCTGGCCGAACGCCACTTGAAGCATAAAGAGCCCCTGCGGTGTGGGTTCGCACCAAAAAGTCGGAAAGAGCAAAGAAATAATTTTTTGCGTATCAACGAGATAGATGATGCGTCCACCGTCCACCGAGTTGCGTGCGAGGCGATCGGGATGCCAACTGACGATGCCGTTTGCCTCGCCATGTTCGATTAGCTTCATCATCTCGTTGAATAAACCTCGCCCGGGTTTCTTTGCGCTTTTTGACTCTTGAAATTCGCGGAGAATTTCAAGATTTTCTTTACGCGCAAACTCCCGCAATTCAAAAAGTTGTGCCTCAATGGACATCACTTGTTTGTCATCGTCCTCGGTTGACTTTCGTGCGTAAAGAAAATATTTTGGTGCGTTCATAAAATGTTTTTGGATTCAAAAAAACAAAACTATTGAGGTCTCATTTCTGTTTCTGCCCGCCCTCCGAATTCGCCCGCGCCCGCAAGACGGATTTCATTTCATCACCCTACCTCGCGCCTTCGGCGCGAACCGATTTTTCTCTCTCGGCAGAGGAAGTTTCTATTTGTGGTCTTATCATAACCTTTGCGCGAACTTTTTTCGAGGGCAAAGAATGATTCGCACGCTCCACCGTGCGTGGTAGCTCTAAACTAACTCGTACGCTCCGATACAGTGCCAACGCTAACGAATTCCGCCCAACGCCTCAAGGTCTCGGCGTTCCCACACCAGAAAATCTCTTTGCTCGTTTCCGATTTGCGCGCGGGAGTTTTCTTTCTGAATGGAAAAGGATTTTCTGGTGTGGGTGATACTCCCTGTATCTTATCACCATATCTAAACTTTAGATATTGACTTCCTGTATATACGCTATAGTATATATGGGTAAGACTATCAGGACAAAGGAATACGCCCTTTTTATCGGGCGAATGGTAAAAGCTCGAAAAGAGTCCGGTTTGCGACAGATTGATGTTGCAAAAAAGATGAAGCGACCACAGTCTTATATCTCGCGTGTTGAGTCCGGAGAATATCGTCTTGATATTCTTGAGGTTAAGAAATTTGCACAGCTTTACGGAAAAGATATTGGGTATTTTATTAAATAATTAAAAATATGGAAATTAATTTTGTTAAACTCTTAGATAAAACCAAAGACGGCTACGATGCTCTTTTTTCTGTGAATGGTAACCGCGTAAAAATTGGTGTTAGTGATACCGCACTGTCTGTCTGGAATGTTCAGGGAAGTGAAAAAACTATAACGGGTTTCCTAAAACAGTTCGGCTCACTTAAAATCCAGTGGATGTTAGCAGAGAATCTTTTGAAAGATTACACTTTTATATCCGATCATTTTAAAAAAGAGGACGGCAATATAATGTCAGTCGGAGAATTAGATGATTATTTGAAGGAAAAAATCATAGAGGTGGAAAATAAACTTACTAAAGTATGAAAAGATATTTCCTTTTTCTTTTGTTTGCCACAGCTGTTTTTTCTTCAGCGGTAGTAGTGCAGGCATCAAGCGTACCAAGCCCAATTTCGTATTGGAATTTTAATGATGAAAACGCCGTCAATGGCGGAGTAATTACTGATAGTGCAGGGCAATACACCGCACAAAATAAAAATGGGTCTTGGATTTCCAATGGTTTTAGCGGAGGCGCGATAAATTTCCGATGTTCAAATGGCACATACGGAATGATTTCAAATAGTTTACCACCATTATCAAATTTTTCAGTTTTATACAGACTAAAATTAGGAGCTTTTGGTTCTCAAACTCTGAACTCGTCTTTTGGATTTAATGTATCACTACAGCAGTCTGGAGATGGCATGAACGATTCCATAAATGTGTTAGGAGATGGAATGAGTGGAAGTGGAATAACCAAGCAATTTAGTAGCAATGGAACATGGGAACACCTTGCTTTTGTTTATAATAATGATGGCTATTATTACTACAGAAATGGAGTTTTTACAGCATATACTGCTGGTTTAGGAAGGAGTTTCCCTTCTGGCCAGTGGACATTTGGAGCCGCTGGTGTTTGTAATACCGATATCCAAATGGATGAGATAAAGATTTATAACACCGCACTGACTCCTAACCAAGTGGCCGAGGAGTATAACTACAATAAGTTAAAGTGTAATGCTGATGTTTGGCAATGTGAAGATTGGGGAGCCTGTTCCGTAAATGGATCGCAGGCCAGAAGTTGTAATAAGATTTTTGAATGTGAATTTACAGAAGATCCCCCGCCACCCACCTCCCAAAGTTGTACCTATACACCGCCTGTGTGTACTTCTTGGACATATTCAGACTGGTCAGATTGTCAGAGTAATTATACAAAAACGCGAAGTACCGTCAGTTCGTCTCCTAGCAATTGCTCCGGTGGCAATCCGGTTTTAACTCAAAGTTGTGCTTATGCACCTCCACAACCAATAACTCCGCCTCCTGTCTATCAACCGCCACAGCCGAGTTGTACAGCAGACACATGGAGTTGTGGAGACTGGAATGTCTGTTCGCTCTCTGGAATACAAAATAGAAGTTGTAGAAAGACTTTTGATTGCTCTAGCGTAGAATCGGCACCGCCGGCAGTTGATCAATCTTGTGAATCTCCCAATAAACCGACACAGCAATTACCTCAAGTACCACAGAGTAGCGACGAGATTTCCAATCAGGATTCTATAGTCAGAGCTACTGTTAAACTAATCTGTCCAGTTGATAGCAACAGGGCTAGTCAAGGGTCAGGTACTATCATCAACTCAAACGGAACTATCTTAACCAATAAGCATGTTGTTGAAGGAACATTAGGATGTCTTGTCGGTTTTGTAGATAATTTTAGCGACGAACCGTATTTTGGAGAACGACAAATAGCGGATATACTGAAAATGTCATCAAGTGAAGATGTTGCAGTATTAAAGATTCGGAACCCTCAAAATACAAGTTTGCCTTACATTAATATCGCTAATGGCAACAGCAAAAATCTACGCTTAGGCACGAAAATTATAACCTATGGTTATCCGGCTAAATTCGGAACAAATATTACCTATACAAGCGGAGACTTTAGCGGGACAAATGGAAATTATCTAAAAACGACAGCTATCATTGAGCATGGAAATTCAGGCGGTGGGGCTTATATAAAAGACGGAACATTCATTGGTGTACCTTCAGCAGTGATAAGAGGAGAATTGAACGCTCTGGGTTATGTTCTGTCTATCAATACTATCAATGCTTGGTTAGGAAATTCTAGTATAGTTTCTAATAGTGGGCCAAATAATAATTATTCAAGAGTATCTTCAGTTTTAGAAAATATAGACCTAAAAAAACTTGATTCATTGCAACTGATAATACCGAATACTAAAGAGAGTGCGAAAGAGACCCCTCAAGTTAATAACGGACCTTCTAAAATTTCAAAGCCGGTAATTGCTAGTCCTACCAAGCAGGTGCAAAAGAATGTTTCTAGTACTACACCAAAGAGTCCGGAGCCGAAAATTACAGAAGATAAAAAGCTAGAGCAATCTGTGAATAATAAGGTACAAGAAAAACAAGTAAAAGTTTCTTGGCCAAAACGATTTCTGTTTTGGTTAGCTAATCTTTTCTAAAATATGACAGAAGAGCAAATGAAAGAGAAACGGCTGGAGAACTTTCGTGATGTTCTAATGCATGCGGTGCGGGAAAGATATAATTTGCTACCGCAAATCAGTGCGCTTGCCGCAACCCTGTTAGTCATAGCAACTTTTACAAACTTAATCCAATTGACAACATTTGTTAGATTTTTAATCATTCTCCTACTCCTGCTAATACCTACAAGCCTTATAGGATATTTAGTTGTACTAAATCAGGCAGAAGAATGCGCAAAGCGGGGTTTGGAAGAACTCGCTAACAACAAATTAACAGATCAAATAAAATCAAACTCCTTTCTCGCTTATCTTCCGTGGGGAATTGTGGCAATAATTACATTCGCAACAGTTTCTACAGCTTTTCTGGTAGCAAACTCTGGCTAAAGATAAAGAAAAATACTATATATTGTAAAACATAAATCGTTTGGCAAAAGATTATCAGGTGTTATACTTACCTTAATGACGAATAAACCACAACTTTCTTTAGAGGACATCTCAAGACTTGGGGAAAAATTCTATACTGAAAAGCTAAGAGAAAAGCTTGAGAAGGAGCATATGGGTAAATATGCTGTAATTGATGTGGAAAAAGGCAAATATTATATTGATGCCGACAGACTAGTGGCTGTTGAAAAAGCAAGAAAAGAATCTGGGGATATATTGTTTTATATTATCCAAATTGGAAGTGTCCAAAATCCAGGCATGAACTTTAACGCAAAAAAATATGCTTGGAACTTTTGATAATGATCAACCGAAAATAGAAATTGAAGTCAAAGGAGTAAATGGTAGTCCTAAAAAACTGATCGCTCTCGTAGATTCTGGGTTCAATGGGTACCTTACGCTTCCTTATGTTGAAGCTTTTCCTCTTGGCCTTGTGTTAACGGGGATTCAGTCAAACACATTGGCAGATGGTTCTTCCGCATCGCATTTTGTTTGTATCGGACAGATTTGTGTAGGTGGGAAGTGTGTTACTACTACCATCGATATTCAACCTGCGAACATTATCTTATTGGGGACGAAATTACTGAAAGAGCTTGGAAAAAAATTCGTACTCGACTGCTTGAATGGTAAAGTTGAAATTGTGGATAGTATAAAGAAATCCTAGCTTTTCAAGGGAGCCCCGCCGCCCTTTCCTTCCTCGTGGCGGGTTGTGGTGCGCATAGGGTGGGTGGGGCAAACCACAAACAGAATGAGTCCTCGGACATTTCCGCTAGGGCGTCCATGACTAAAGGATGAGCGCCGCCGTTAAACGAAGTCACAGAAATCTAATAGCGAAAGCGACACACTAAACCCAAGAATGAAAACGAGGAAGGGGGTTGGCGTAGCCGGGCGGGGTGAGCCCTGTTTTGCTCTGCAAAATGCGTAGTCCGCTTCTTAACGGACGAAGCACGAACCGAGGCGGAGCTGGGGGGAGGATTCCTTCCTCCCCCCAAAGAGAAGTCCCGCGTGCGCGTTTTAGCGCACATGCGGGATACCTACTGACCTTCACCCAACCCCCGTCTAGTATATGGTATGATTGAGGGATGAAAACATCTCATCACCACCCTTCCCGAGCCCTGTCCCAGGATGAGCTCGAGAAGCGTCGCTTGAAAGCGGCTGGTCACTTCAAATCTGGGAAAGCAAACATCTGGGTATGCAAAAAGCTTGGCGTATGCCACGGAACCGTCACGGAATGGTATGGGAAGTGGAAGGAAGGCGGCATAGACGCCCTTCTCAAGGGCAAATACGGCAGAATCTCTAAACTCTCGCCAGAGCAGGAGAAAAAAATTCAAACAAATATTTTGAAAGGTGCAAAAGGATGTGGCTACGACACCGATTACTGGACACTCAAGCGGTTAACAGATTACATCAAAAAGGAGACTAACATTTCATACAAAGACCGGTCAGTCTGGCATACGCTCGAACGTTTCGGATTTTCTTGTCAGAAACCCGGGAAAAGGGCTCGGGAGCGCGATGAAAAAGCGATCACGACATGGATTAAGACCACTTGGCCGGCGATTAAAAAAGGGGCGTCAAAAACAAGGCCACGTTTGGCTTTTTCGACGAGTCCGGAGTAACCGACAAGCCGTCAGTGCGGAGTACATGGGGAAAGAAAGGTGTAACTCCGATCATCGTTTCTGCCGGAGGATGGAAAAATCTTTCATTGCTCGGAATGATCACTTGGAACTCAAGGACGAAGAAGACTGGCAATCTGGCCTGGGTAAAACATGGTAGCGTCAATACGGAGACGATCCTCGGCGTGTTGGAAGATATGAAAAATAAATATGAGCACGAAGGAAGACTCATCCTCATCTGGGACGGGTTGCCTCCGCATCGCTCGAAAGCGGTTCAAGTCATGATTGAAGCCAACAAGAACTGGCTTTCGGTTCATCGTTTTCCGGCATATGCTCCTGAACTCAATCCCCAGGAATACCAGTGGTCGTCCTTGAAGAGAAAAGACCTGGGCAATTACTGCCCGCCGACGATGAGAGATCTGGCCAGGAAAGTCAGGAAAGGGCTTGGCCGAATGAAAAGATCAAAATCAATATTGAAAGGATTCCTGGTCAAATCAGGGCTGTGGTCAGGACGGGAGTTGGGTGAAGGTCAGTAGACATCTAGGCGCGAGTAGCCCTAGCGGAAATGTCCGAGGCGAATGCCGAGGATGGTACCCCTTTAGAATCATGGTACGCAAACTGATAGAATGAACGAGGCACAATAATGAATTTGTATTTAGAATTCGGCTTGCTTCTTCCTTAGAAGAAGCCCCCACACCAGAAAATCCTTTTCCATTCAGAAAGAAAATCCCGCGCGCAAATCGGAAACGAGCAAAGAGATTTTCTGGTGTGGGGAACGCCGAGACCTTGAGGCGTTGGGCGGAATTCGTTAGCGTTGGCACTGTATCGGAGCGTACGAGTTAGTTTAGA
>Ga0155989_105_pt1 | contig 11795 bp, 10 predicted proteins | sample RifCSPlowO2_02_FD_107643 | JGI IMG/M metagenome (GOLD analysis project Ga0155989, IMG submission 107643) | Candidatus Taylorbacteria bacterium RIFCSPLOWO2_02_FULL_46_40
CTAATTGGCCGGCAGGGCATTACCATACCCAGGCCGTCAGTAAAAACGTCTTGACTATTTACAGGTTGGGTTAAAGCTGTAATCCATCCAGCTTCTCTAAAGGCTTTAGCCAGGGGATAAGCTGAACTTTCGTTGGCCGGCAGGGCAAAACTGTACTCTATACCCAAACCTGGCATTTGCAGCCGTCCGAATAAATTTCCCGGGCTTATGCTCTGGGCTAGATTATATTGTTTGAGTAACTCGTTGTTTTGAGTAAATCTTGCCAATAAGCCGGCCCAAGACTGTCCGATTGAGTCAGAAGTGTAATGGGAGTCACCCCAGGGTATAAATTGGCCTTCAGAACCTACCGGCCTAGTTCGCATAGCCCAATCAGCCATGTCAAACAGGTATGGAAGTTTGTTGAATTGCGCTTCCGGAAAGACCAGGACCGGCCAGATAAATCGTTCCACTATCAATTGTTCGACATAAGAAGCGTACATACCGCCATTTAGCGTCCCTTCCCTCCCGTCGAAGAACGGCTCGGCAAGTCTTGAGTTGAAGTAAAAATCTAATAACATTCTTGACCAACTGTCTTCTGAATATACGGACAGCGCTCCAACTAAGCTTCTGACAAGATTATCGTCCTGGTGGCTTTCGCCATACTTAAATATTGAGCCGGCGCTTGTTTGCCTAAGATCCGAATACACCCCGCTTTTAAAATCATCTGATCCTGACTTTTTGCTGTAGTATGCCGCCTGCATAACAACCCATTTGGAATGGATGCCAATATCTCTGACGATAGAACTCCTTTGCTCCGGGCTCAATGTATCGTATAGCCAATCATAAGCCATGGCTAAATATTCTATCCCATAGATTCCGATGGCCATGTCCGCAAAAGCGGCTCCGGAATTTATATATTCGTCAGCAGCCAAAACTAACAGTTGCTGAGTGTCTCCATTGTCCAAATATTTAACATCCCCGGTCATCTGCCAGGCGAAAGCGACATACATCAGGTCATCCAACCGGCCAGCGCCGGTAGTGTGCGCGACATCTTTGTCTCTCCACCACGCAGAGGCAATGGCGCTGTCGGCATATCCTCTATATTGGTTCCAGATAGTTGCCTTCTGCGTAAACATGAAGTTTCTAAACCCGGCCAGATTGCCCTGGTTAAAAATAATTCTCGGGTGAACTGCCTTGGAACTCAGGTACGATTCGCTTGCCAGCATCCCCCTATCCCAGACCGGAGCATTTTGCGGTATAGTAAACGTCCTGGTCGCGCTCCATGTGGATTGCGGAATGAAAGCATTGATGATAGACGGTTCGGCAGTGCTGACTTTTTCCTTGGGCATTGCGTTCGGGACCCCGGACTCATATTGTGAATCCCTGACATAGCCCACCCTCCAGTAGTAAGTACCCGAAGGCAGATGGTCTAAGGTATTGTAAGAGGCGGACCGTGTAAGGATGCTCACGACCGGTGAAGTAAAATTGCTGCTGTTCGAAACTTGAAAGATGAATAAATACGGTTCATGCCCTCTGTCTAAAGCCATGTTTTTGGGATCAGGGGAATAAAGCCAGGAGAATATCGGCGGATTTATATCAACCGATTCTCCGTCCCCGGGTTGAAAGTTTGATTGGGAACTCCACAGCGCGCTCGTCGGCAACTCCACCAGCGCTTCACTAGAAATAATCTGTACTCCAGCGGGCGGAATAACAGCCTGGGTATTAAAGGTAGCGGTAACCGTGGTATTGGAGTTTAGGGTTATGGAGCATGCGCCTGTTCCCGAACATCCTCCCCCGCTCCAGCCCTGGAAGGTGGAACCGGTGATTGGTGTGATGGTCAGAGTTATCGCCGTTCCGGAATTCAAGGTTTCGGAACAATCGGAGCCGCAGGAAATGCCTGTGGCTGTTACTGTCCCTTGTCCCGTGCCTGATTTTTGGACCGTGAGCGTATAGGTTGTGGGCGTAACTGTGACTGCTTGAGTTATGGCTTGCGCTTGTGATGATTGGACAGACGAATTGCCTGCCGCGTCATAGGCCGAGACCGTGTAGATATATGTTGTGGCAGGAGAAAGACCTGTATTTGAATAAGAAGTGTTACCGGTCGTCGTGATTTCCGCGCCATTGCGATATACGTGGTAGCCGGCAACCGCGGTATCGTCAGTAGAAGCGTTCCAGGATAAATTGATTTGAGATGATGAGACGGCGGTCGACTGGAGTCCTGCCGGTACTGATGGAGCTGCGGTGTCAGAGGAAGGGCCGCTGCTGCCGCCCAGAGCGTAGAGGTCGGCGATTTCAGTTGAAATAAGGGCGCGCGAATAAATGCGGACATCGTCAATCTTGCCAATAAATTTTGAAGCAATAACGCCAGAAGAAACGCCATCCGTTGGAATAGAGAAATTAGTAGCAACGTCCAGGGTCTTTCCGGTTAAGCCGCCCTGGGCTTTTGTACCCAATACTTTATCAACATACACGCGAACATTTGCTCCATCATAGACGCCGACGATATGATACCATTTGTTTTGATTGGCCAAACTAATGCCATTTGCCTTGACGCCGACTGTATTTCCACCCTCCGTAATGACCCTGAAAGTAATATCCTGGTCTCCTTCAAATACCAATTCAAACATGTCGTTGCCGTAACCGGAATAATCAAGAATCATATAATTAACCGCCGTTAAGCCGGTTGGATAGACCCAGGCGCTGACAGAAAAAGAGTTTATACCTTCTATGGCAGGCAAATTAGAAACTTTTACTATGTTATCCACCCCGCCAAACTGGAGCGCCCCGCTTCCCACCTTGCCCTCCACCCACGCCGGCCCGTTGGTCAAAGTCCCGGTATTTGATCCGGCCGAATCTTCGGCCGTCGTGCCGCTCCCTTCGTCAAAGGTCCAGTGAGCCACGAGACCATCCGTGGGAGCGACTTGGGCCAACTGCGAGGAAGGATTGACCAGCGAGGCGACCGAGGAAGCTAGAGAGCTCACGATTTTTGAGAGGGAGGAAACGAGAGCGGAGAGATAATCGAGGGATGTGGTTCCGATCTCGGTTTCCGTGTGTGCCGTTAGAGGCGTAGAGACGACAGCTATTATAAACAGAAAAAATGCAAAAACTTTAAGCAATGACTTGATCATGTGAGTTTTGTTACACCATCAGTATGGCAAAGATGCGCCAATTGTAGCACGCGCAAAAACAACTGTTTTGGTTTATCCCCAATCGGCCTGATTATAGTGATTTCACAATGACGATATTACATTTAATTTTATTAAATTTGAATTTATCTGCCAAGATTATATAGCTGCTGAACCTAACCGACCCTTCGACAAGCTCAAGGTAAACAGCGCGCGGTTGTAAATGCTTGCCCCGTACCAAGAAATTCTGATTTATTTGGTACTGGGGCGGACGTCGTCAATGTTTGGTTAATTATAAAAAAATTTCCGTAATTCAGCTTCTGGAATATATTGAGAAGCTTGGTTAATGATAGCCTTGAGAGTTCCTCTATCAATTTCTTTATGGTTAGGAATCGCTAAAACTTGTTTTATACCTGAAACATTAATTCTCTTCAATTTAATATGACTGCCTTTTTGAACATCAACCATAAAACCCAGATCTTCGAAAATCTTGACTGTTTCTTTACCGCTTATCACCCTCAATTTAGGCATGAACCGCTTGGGGAAGTTCAAAATTGATAAGCACAGATTGAGAAGGGGCCAAGCCAAATTGAGATGGGTCTTCACCCTCTAAACACAAAGCCGTTACCTCTTGAATATTTTTAGCAAGTTTATCAAGTGTTTTCGCTTGAGTGACAGCAGGAATATCAAGACCTTCGGCGACATAATATCCATCTTCGCCTTTAGAAATTCTGAATTGAATTATATGCTTCATACTCATATTCTAAATAATAAGCTTCTTTGTTAATAAAATCAAATTTTTCCACTTACAGCAGTCTACCTGCTATAAATCACCAGTAGTTGGACTACTCTCAAACTTTGGGAAAGCCAGACTCTCCCAAACTCCATTACCGGCCTTGGCCAACCTTGGGAACATCTGACCTCCCCAAACGCCTCCCCGACAAGGTTTAACGGCCTTGGTTGTATATAATACAGCGCTCACAAAAAATGAAAATAAATTTTCACTTTTTACTTGCTTGTGAATCAACTACCCCGCAGCAGAGCTGCGAGGAAATCTTTTTTATTATAGTTACATTCTCTCAATTTCAGATTTAAGAATATCGCGCAAATTCTTGCTTATATCAGTCACATACCGATCGTCTGCAATCAACGCTTCTAGATCAAATTTGATACTCGTAGGATCAAATTTATCTACCATAGATAATAATAAACGTTTGAGTTCATCTTTATTTGTCGCTTCTTTGATACATGCCATATTTGGGGACACACCTTTACGGAGATACCACATGAGATCAAAATAATCACGTCCCTTAACAATGGCGAGTGTCTTGCCACTTTTACTTGTCTTCTCCCATTTCCTATGAAGAATCGCTCTGATCTTCGTAGACATCAGAGTGGAAAGATCAAAGGCCTTCACAATGATAGAACGATTGACTTTAAAAATTGGTACTGCTTCCGCTTTACATTCACGCAAAGTGCCGTCATCGCGAAATACTTCAATTTTTAGTATAAGCAGATCGGAATCCCCCTCCTTTGCTAAACCCAATTCTTTGAGAATGGAAAATTTGAGCATAACACGAAACTTCTGTGTAGAAACAGTGACCTTGAGATCTGTTTGTTTATTGAAATATGTAGAAAGATCATTGCCAATCTTTTCAATGTCAATATCTCCATGAGTATCCACGAAATCCAGATCTTCGGAAAGTCTTGGCAATCCATGGCACTGCGCCAAACAAGATCCGCCATAAAATACCAATTTACTGTAAGCTGGGTGAGAATAGAGATAGTCCAAAATAACAATCTGCAAATACTCTTTTAGAATGTTACGGAGAAATAACAGCTTGGAAGATGGCGCTTCGGACAAAAGTCGTTTGAGTGTTGGTTTTAATTCTTCCATAAAGTTTTAAAAATATTTTTCATGCGTTTTGAACCTTCGAGCTCAATATATCGTCTTAATTCTTTTTTGTCATTTTCATGGAATACTTCGAGGTTCAAACGCAGTCCCGCGATAATTTTATCGTTAATTAAATTGTCTTTACGAAAATATAAAAAGTCAAAAAATGCCTTCGCCAGACTGGCGCGAAAGATGAGATAGTCGCCATCTTTTTTCGAGGTGAAGCCGGTAAAAATCAAAGATTTGATGCTATGATACTGGTAAGTTCCGAAAGGTGATGTAAAAGAAGCAGTCTTTTTACGCGCAACCGCTGTTATCGCGGTTGGCATCTCGGTAATAACTCCATGCTGATGCAATATATATTCCAAACTTAAATATGACGGTTCATACAAAATGCCGGAGATAAACTCTGCGTATACGCTGGTTCGACCTGATTTGTCCACATAATCCAAATAATCCCGCGCTACATACATACCTTTTTTCAAACGTATAACATTGCCGGATTTAACATAACGCGATAGCAAAATGCTCAAATACTTTCTATTGGTTTCAATGCTTGCGAGATCGTCCAAAGTAAAAACCGGCAACTTTTTTGCCACTTCGATAATCTTGCTGATTTTTGAATTTCCATTGTTTCTCATAATATACTGTAATAGTATGCTATCAGAAACATTAAGTCAAGCGCAAAGAGTTATAAAGTTGAAAGTTATAAAGTTATAATGTCTTTATGAGACCGGAAATTAACTTGGAGATTTCAATAGACAATTTATAGTTTAATTGAAAATTATCGGGAGACATATATTTTAACTTAACCGCCAGATAGAGTATTGACCTCACTTCGGCACATGACCCTTTGGCAATATATAAAAAATTTATAAATTCTTTGTTGGTCCTTCTTTCAAAACCTTCCGCGATATTATTCATTATAGAAACAGCGGCTCTTTGTATTTGATCTCTAAAACTAAAATCGTGGCAATTTTAAAATTCTTTATAAATACTTATGGTTAACTCCCCCGCCTTTTTCCACGAGATTATATCCTCAAACTTTTCTATTTTCACAAAAACTTTATAACTTTATAACTTTCAACTTTATAACTTCTTCACCTTCCCAAATTATACAACTGGGTCACTTCACTAGCCCTGTGAAATTCGCCTTTGGGGGCGGAAAGCCACGGAGTGGCTTTTTCACAGAGCGAGCCGGCAGGACGCGCTGCGGTGTAGGTGAATCTGCTGATTCAGATGCGGACATTGTCGAGGAAGCCATTAAGCCACCTTTATACCCGTGCGCAAAATCTCTTGGACAAATGGAGTGGAGATATTTTTGATATCATCTTCTGAAAAAATGTGCGGTTCGATTCGAATATCCACTTCTCTAAGCAGATGTCCTAATTCAATAATAAAATCGTCCGTTTCTTCCCTCTTGGAAAAGATGGCAACATCAATATCGCTCCACTTGCGAGCTTCGTCTTTGGCAAAAGATCCAAATAAATATCCGAAAAAGGAATCTTGGCTTCTTTTAATTTATCCGCATATTTTTCTACGATTTTTTTTGCTTCATTCTTTGACATAATCCCTTTCTGCGCCATCCATCCAATATTTGACTTGCTCATCAACGCTTATCATCGGTAACTAGTATAGCATATCCGTCTTCTATTTTCCATTTTGGATTTTGAATTTGACTCGTCATTGGAAATTTTTCATTTGTCATTTATTTCCTACCTCCCCAAATTATAGTCTAAGATTCTTTGGGATACTTCTTGATTTCTTTTTTTATAGCAAGCAAATATGCATCTGTTAACTTTTTCAATTTATTAAAGTCAATTTTTTTGTAGATGTCATTATTAAAACGGCCAAGAAAATCATATTTCCTCCCTGCCCCAATTTCCTTAGCCCAATCCGCGTATGCCTGACGAACTGACCTTTCCGCTTCCTTTTCATCACCTATAGCGGAGTACCAACCAGCGTACGCAGCAATCCTCATAGAACTTGAGGTGAAAAGAAATACAGGTTCCTTATAGAGCACTTTATTTTGTTGTTGGTAATTTTTTATTTTCATGGTTAATTATATATAATATACTACATATCTACAATCTCCCTTTAATAAACTCTCTGAATGTTTCAACGCGAGCAATCTGATCAGCGTCAAGAAGGAATGGCTTAACATCTTCTATCATTTTCTTGAGATCAAACTTTTCTAGACGATCAACTAACTGTTTTTTTAAACTCATTCTGTCTATTTTATAATGCTTCAGATATTTAAAATCCGGCTCCGACACCAAACTATACAGATATGAAATATCAAAAAGATCACGTCCTTTCTCACGGTCCAATACAGCTAACATTTTTTGTGCCAGAATAACCTCCAGCGGATTGACACGAATGGTACGATACACTCCAAAACGATCCAGGGTTACCAGGCGTGGCAGAACGGACGAATCTTTATGCATAGCATCAACGCGAATCAAGATTTTTTCGTTCGCAAGGGGATTCAATTTATTCATAAACAAAAGATCGGGAAACTTAATATAACAGTGGTATGCCAACTTCTCCACCATCCGAACTTCAACCACGAGATCTTTCAACCTCATATCAGCCGCCGCCTTGGAAAGTAATACTTCAAATTCATCAAAACTCAATCCAAAATTATCAAAATCCAGATCCTCAGAAAAACGTGCGCTACCATACACAAGACGTACGGCAGTACCACCGATGAACGACAGTTTTTCTGAATTTTTCTGCTTGAAGATAGAGTCCAGAAGCTCGTACTGAAGATACTCCACCAAAGCTCCACGGGGATTTCTGGAAAATTCATTCTCCCTATATGAATTTTTTATTTGTTCAAATGTAAGCATAAAAGTATATGATCTAGTCGTTCACTGTCAAATATTTTGGCATATGAAGCAAGTTTCTTTTCATCAAGTTCCTTGATGGTAAATGGGTTCAAGCGAAGTCCTTCAACATCCGTGTCAGTTTTGATATGAGAAAGATTAAAATATAGATAATCAAGTAGAGCTTTTTCCGGCTCGGCCAATAAATATGGCTGTCCGAGAACATCTTCTCTCTTTTCATAACCAAAAAATAAATCTGGTTTGATACTTTTATAGAAAAAAGAACCAAAAAAGTTTGTAAATGTCCTAGTGGTTTTTGCTGTTACAGAAGTAACATTAAATGGTATTTCTGGCATAAGTCCATGCTTTTGCAGAGCCCATTCCAAACTGACGTAACTTGGTTCGTATAGACGAAAAGCAATATGTTCTGGAGCAAGATTGTCCTTCCTGGAAGCTATAACATATAAGCCGTTTTTTAGACGGATAATATCACCCTTATCGGCCATAACAGAAAGCTGAGAAGGGATGATCTTTTGCCCATATAATGCCAAATCCTGTAAGGAAAATATGGGCTTTTTTAGGTTTTCTAACAATTCTGTGTATTTCATATTATTATATAAATATATAATATATTGAAATAAGTATATACCATTACCAGTAGCTGTCAACCCGGAAGGAGAGGAATATCCACCTTTTTCCATTTGGATTTTGAACTTGACTCGTCATTGGAAATTTGTCATTTGTCATTAATTTCTCATCTTCCCATATTATACAACTGCCTAATCTCCGTAGCCGATAAAGCGCGGTTGTAGATACGGACGTCGTCTAAAAACATTTTAGCCACAGCAGAAGTAGATAATCCCCCTAGAAAAGTTTGATTTGTTTGTGGTGCATATGCTAATGAAGTTGTTAACGTCTTTATGTCACCATTAACGAATATTTTAAAACTTGTTGCAGCTGAAGAATCGACGCCGTCAAAAGTTATTGTAATATAATTCCATTTTGAATCTAAAGTCGAGCCAAAATCCGTACTTGGGTGTAATCGAATATATGTTCCGTCTTGGGAACCAAATGAAATTGGAGAATAGGAAGCGTTATTACTGACAAAGATTTCATACGGACTTCCTTCCGTAGTTTTAAAAATTGCCAATCCCTTGTTGTTATTAGCCGTGTACCCTCTCAGGTTTAACCAAAAAGAAATACTGAATGGAATCGTTCTGGTTATGTAATTATTTGTACTTCCAAGATTTATGTAATCATTCACCCCATCAAACTTTAAGGCCTGCCCGATTTTTCCAGGAGTAGTAGCTGTCGTTCTGCTCATGTTTGTGAGGGTTCCAGTTTTTCCATTTCCTGATTTGTCTATTGCTGTGGCGGCGGTTGCAGAGGTCCAGGGGGTGTCTTTCCCGTCAAAGGTCCACCAGCCAACTAGGCCGTTTTGCAGGTTGTTGCCTCCAGCATTTGAGACCTCAACCTTGCTACCCTTGGTGGCGTTGTAGAGCTGGGAGATTTCGGAGGCGGAGAGCGCACGGTTGTAGATGCGGACGTCGTCGAGAGAACCACTGGCAAACCCTGTTGCCGTCGTAAAAGTGCCAATTACAAGGGGGGCGGTTACGCCAGTATTAGTATTACCAGTCAAACTCCCCTGATTTTTTGTTCCTAACACCCCATTAACATAAATCCTTACCCTAACGCCATCATATACTCCGACTATATGATGCCATACATTCGTTGCCGAAAAGCCGTTGGCCATATAGCCCGATGTAGAGGTTATAGCGGTATATGTGTAAAAGGCAATATCATTATCTACCTCGTGACCAAAATACCAAAGATCTGGGCCAGACCCGTACCTTGACACTAAATATTCACCGCGCGTAAGACTATTAACCTTTGCCCAAAAACTTACTGTTAGACTGCTCTGATTTTCATCAACTCCTATGTCGCCAGCCCTTACATAATCATTCACCCCGTCAAACTTCAGCGCCTGCCCGATTTTCCCGGGCGTTACGGCCGTGGAAGTTGAAGTAAAGCCGGACATATAGCCGTTATTATTCAGGCCGCTGGAATCGGCAACATTTTGCGCCATATTTTTACCGTCAAACGTCCACCAGCCAACGAGGCCGGAGTTGAGGGTGAGGAAGTTGGAGGGAACGTTTATTGTGCCAGCATTAACTGTTTGAGGAGCCGAGAAAATGCAAAATGCAAAAAACAAAATGGAAAACGGGATATAAATTTTCAATGAATGATTTAATGTCATGATTTTCAAATATAAAGGCTTTTTATGTGATTATTATACATACTTGTGTTTTAACCTGGTTATTAGTTAACCTTACTTATAATTTAACCCTGTTAAATTATAAGTTGGGAAGTTTGGATTTTGCTTTATCCCCCTAATATTATACCAGAATTCTTAAAACTTTTTCCTCTAAATATGCCAATTTGCCAGAATCTCGTTCCTGCAAATTTGGTATAACTTAACCAAAAGCCTATTTTGTTGCATATAGGTTATGAAATGTCTTACCTATATGCTAAAGAATTCATTTCTTACATCCAAGCTGTAAAACTGGGGTATCCCTAGTCAATTTTTCATTTCCATTGAATAATTCACTTTAATGTCCTATAAGAAGTAATTGCTTACGGCAAAATTAAACTGCTCCAGAAAGATGCTTTTCATAAGCGAGGCGTTTCCCAGTTCGTAAAAGAGCAAGATGGCTTTCTTATAATCACTCTCATCAACACTTCTAAATGATAGAGGGCAAACATCGCCGGCAATAAGACAAGCATTAGCTATAAGACGCGAGGTTCGCTTGTTTCCGTCCTCAAACGGCTGGATGTATGCTACAGCCAAAAGCATAATTAGCGCCTTGTTCCATGGATCTTCGGCAGAATTTATACATTCCGACATTTTTTCCACGGCTTCCTTTATCTGATGAACATTATCTAGCGGCCTATAATTCGTGCCGGTTATGCCTACCGATTTTGACCGCAGTCCAAATTCAACGCCTAAATCTCCGACAAGTAGTCTATGGACATCTTCTATGTCACGCAAAGAGATTTTTTTGAATTTTTCTTTGTTACTAAATATGTAGTCAAGAGTTTTTTTATGATTCAAGATCATCGTTGCCTCCTCTTTTTTATGACCAGAGGCCTCTTTATGTTCTTTTATTAATATTTCGGTATCTATCAACGAGTAGGTATTTCCCTCAATTTTTGACGACTTCCATGAAAGTTCTATGGTAATTCTCTCATATTCTTTTTGAATTATAGCCGGAGAAAGATTGGCGATTCGTTTGCTAAAGTCACGGTTTTTTTGAAAGAGTTCCGCCACCTCTTCTGGTTTGAAGAGGCCAGACAGTTTGGAAAAAATGTTCTGATCAAACTTTATTGTTCCCGGTGCTCTAACATCCTGGTCCTTAGAAAAATAACCTTCGTAATCAACAGGTTTAAGCAATGGGTGGGATTCTGTAATTTTATAAGCTACGGCCCGGCCCTTGCCTATCTTGAGTAATTTATTTAAGGATACAAGCTCGTTCAATTCCCTACCTATAGTCTCTCTGGATAGTGGCTCATTCTCCGAAATGAAAAACTCAACAATATCCTGATTCTGGACCTCTTCTTTTGTGAATATAAAATCAATGATCTTCTGCTGTCTTTTGGTTAATTGTGTCATTTTTTTACACTAATTGCGTCAATATGACACAATTATACACTAGGTTGTATCAATACTCCATAAAGAAAATCAGAAACTAAAGCTCTGGAATACGCTCTCCACAAACCTTCTTTGATCCAGATACGAACTTGCCTGATAAAGCTTCCCCGCTCGAGCAAACCATATTTCAAAACTGCTTCCGTCGAAGGATGAGTTGTTGCTCTCAAAGGCCACTCCTCTGGCCTCTTTTCCAATTATTGCGTTTACCGCTTTGTTTATGGCCAAACCGGGCAGTTCACTCATAATGGTGGCAACGTCAA
>Ga0155989_126_pt3 | contig 11677 bp, 7 predicted proteins | sample RifCSPlowO2_02_FD_107643 | JGI IMG/M metagenome (GOLD analysis project Ga0155989, IMG submission 107643) | Candidatus Taylorbacteria bacterium RIFCSPLOWO2_02_FULL_46_40
GGTGTTTAAGAGGCCGCTGCCCAAGAGAGAGGTGAAGGAGTTGCCACCGAGGGCAAAGGCTCCTCCGGAAATGGAGAGACCGTTTGAAGTTGAAAGACCGGCGGTGTCCACACCCCATGCGAAGGTTGAGGAGGCGGTTGTCGAGGTTGCTCTCACGACTCCTGTCTCCACGAAGTTACTGGCCGCCAATCCCCCAGTCAATCTCAAGCCGCCGCCAAAGGTGGTGGTGCCAGTGTTTAGGAAAGATGAAAGGCCTGTGAAGGTGGAAGCCCCCGTGACGGCAAGCGTTCCGCCCACCGAGAGGTTGCCCGCGAAGTTTGAAGTGGCCGAGGAAGAGGTGGCGTTTATAGAAGCAACTTGAGGAGTGGAAGACCCGACAAGATTGCCCGCGTCATCAGCGACAACAACCATATTGGGAGTAGTACTGGCAACGGTGACCCCTCCTCCCACCGCAACAGAGCCAGACCAATAAAGTGTGCCACCGGAGTTATAAAGGCGATTGTCCAATATCAAGGGCGCGGAAATTGCCGATAGATATATTGGACCGTCTACTGACAACACATCTTGAGGCACGCTGGTTCCAATACCGACATTCCCCGAAGAATAATCCACCACCAACTTTCCACTTCCAACATTTAGACCACCGGCGAGAGTCGAAGTCGCCGAGGTGGATGTCGCGAAAATCGCGGCGACTTGGGGAGAAGATGTGGCAGAAATATTCCCCGCAGAGTCAACCGCAACGATCATATCGCGCCCAATATTCGTAAACGCTACCGTACCTGTTGCTGTAATACCTAAAACAGTTAGACCCCCATAAAAATTCGCTGCTCCGGAAAAATTAGCAGTCGCGAAAGTCGACAGCCCCGTTATGGTAAGAGTGCCGCCCGCGCTAACATTGCCGCTGAAGTTACCGGTTGTGCCAGAGAACGACGAAGACCCAGATATATCCGCCCCCAAAATAGATCCGCCCGTTATCCTCGAATTGGAGATATCGCCGTCGGTAAATGTTGAATCTTCTATATCAATGCTCCCAAGTTTGTCTATTTTGTTTGTCTGCGCTACGGTGTTATAAACATTGTTAATGTAAGTAGTATTAGCATCACCGGCGGCGGAAATGGAATAGATCTTCGCCGACAAACTGTTATTGAGCTGCTCCAGTAGTTTTTCAACCTCTTCTCTGGCAATACCCGAAACAGAAACAATTCTCTCCGTCACTTTTTCAACGATATTTGTCGGGGCTGTAACAATAATCGGTCTCGGCGCTGACGACACTGTCGTTACGGGTTCCACAAACTGTGGTTGCTTAACAACTACTGGCGGTTTTCTCTTAATAAAAATTTTTGTCTCCGCCGGACCAAAAAGTCCGAACAGCCCGGCCATCTTGCCCCGCACAGAATTGAAACTTTGAGAAAGTGTGTCCTTCACAGCTTCATAACCGGAAGCAACCGTGTCACCTATTCCAGTCGCGATATTTGAAACCGTATCGCCCGGCACCAATGCGACCAACAGGTTTTTCTTATCGCCCGATCCAAAGATCTTACCGGCTATATTCCCGACATCATCGCTAAAATTCAAAACCTCTTCTTTGAATTTTGAAAAAAATTCTGAAGGTAACGCAACGATGGCCACAACAGATTTCTTGGAAACAATTTCATCTGCCGCCTTCGTAATCCCAAGGTAGGACTCCCCCGCGCCAGTTTCTAAAATATGCGTAGCAGACGCAATTGTTTTTGAAACATACCCGCCGGCCGACTTAAAAATCCTAACCAAAAAATCATTGCTGTCTGCGTTGACGATAGTTGAATAAGCCGCGAAGCTAGTGGCGACAATTCCAATAGCAATCGCTAAAGAAACGATTTTCTTCCCCCAGTCTCCTCTCGCTATTCTCGACATGCGTGAGATGGCCGTTCGATACTCCTCGCGCATTGAAGACATGACTGACTTCGCTCTGCCAAGCGCAACCGAATGTCCAATCAACGGTAATTCTCTCTTAAAAGTTTCGATTTTTTTAGACGGTATTGTAACCGAATTTAGAACTTCAGATTTAATACGGAGCGGTTTGTACGGAGAAATTATTGACTCTGGTTCTGGAATTGAGTTAACCGCTAGTATACTTCCATCCGACTCGCTCACCTTAGATGCGGCGCTAAGTGTTCCCAACCTAGTTAATCTGGCCAATTCATCCGTTGCTTCTTTATGCTTCTTCACAGACTCTTCCAAAACAAACCAGTTTCTACCGCACTTCCTTGCGCTTATTTTATTTAGGCGACAAAGCTGCCCCATATAATCATGAGTGTACCCAAAGATGCTCGCCGCAGTCGCGGACGAAATAAATTTCTTCCCCCTAAAAAATATTTCTGTCTTTACCATAGAGCAACTAAACTATGGTTAAATTATACCTTAGACCATCTCGGATAATCTTATTTATACGGAAAACTGTGGATATTAATAAACATAAACATATCTCGGATGAAATCTCGAATGGAGTCATCCGACAGTAATACCATTTCTCGATAACTCCCCTACACTAGTCAGGCATTCCACGGCTCAAAACAATGCGCTCAGGAGTGGTAAATGTTCAGAGGTTTGTTAGAGATGGTATAATAATGATTTACAAATCTTGATTATTGAAATCGTTTCATGACTCTCGACCTGTCCGCAATAGCGATCTTCACACACATGCCCGTATACTTTCGTGGCTACGATCTTCACTGACCCTTACAGCTAAACGTATATCTGATACACCATCTCGGATAATACCCCCCAAGTTGTCTCCCAACCCTAACTCTTTCTGGATATTCTGTTGTGAAACACTTTTGTAGCAACTCTAAATCACGTCTTTATGTTCGCGACTTAACTTGAATATAACCATCCGGTGCGTGATGATCTATCGCGCGTTATAATCGTCAAAGCCCAGAATTGCCGGGCGAACATCCTGTCCGACATCCAATCCATATCGCAATAATTCGCGTTTGTTATCAAGACTGCTTCGATATCGTATTAATATCCTACTGAATTTACATTCTGTGATTTATGTATCATAAATAATTTAACGTAGTGTACCGGCTAGAAATATTACGTGTGCCAAAATGATTACATTGATTTTCATCTTACGCTTAAATAGGGCTTACGCGTTTGGCGCGTGACTCTCTGGTTTCGCTCGTTCGCTCCTGCGCGGAAGGTCAACTACACAGCTTGGTCGCGATCGCTCACGCCCTCGCCTTGCCGTAGCGTCGGCGTAGCGGCGAAACGAGTCATCGTTCTACGGTTCAATTTAAACGAGTACCGTTACAAGTTAAACCATACTATCAAAAACTTTAAGTCACTGTCGTTTTTTACAGTATGAAGTGGTGAAAATTAACTTGTAACGGCACGAGTGGTCAAAATCTACGATGAGTTCAATCAACTACCGCGCAGCAAGCTGACGCGGTATGACTGCTTACGCGAGTCCGTGGAATAGCGAGAGCTGTGCGTGATGGATTTGCTTATACTCTTTTCGACCTTGATTGATGGGACAGACGATGTGGTAGAGCAACAGACTTTTGTTGTTCGGACATTTGGTGATTATACCTCACTACGCTGACCTCGGAGCAAGCTCACGAGGAATTATCTGATTAAAAAAAACCGGTCATTGGCCGATCTGTAAAACAACTATGGAGAGATTATTCTCAACCGAGAATTTCTTTTTTGATCATGTCCGCCAATATTTTTGGATTCGCGGAACCTTTCGAGAGCTTCATCCCCTGCCCCACCAAGAACTGGAGAGAGGATTCTTTACCTTTTTTGTACTGTGCAACGACCGCCTCGTTCGAGACGATCACCTGCCTAACTATCTGCCCCAAGACATCGTGGTTATCCGTTTGGATCAAGGAATTTTCTTTCGCTATTTTCTCCGGATCCCCGCCTTCGTCAAACATAATTTTCAACACATCTTTGGCTCCGCGTGATGAAATTTTTGACTCGGATATCATCCGAACAAGCTTCGAAAAATCGGAAGGGCTTACTCTGATATCAGAACTCCATTCATCTAAATCTCCATTGATACCCCGAATCTTCAACAAAGAAACCATGTCAGACAAGATGTAATTCGCGGCGAGCACAACCTGCCCTTTGTCTTTTAGATCCGCCGCGACTTTTTCAAAAAACACGGCGAGCGGTTTGTTGCGCACAAACATTTCTATACTCATTTCTTTTAAACCATAAGTGTCCGCGTATCTCTTCCTTTTTTCCGAAGGAAGCTCGGATATTTCCTCCTTAAGCGACTTGATGCTAAATTCTGGAATTTCACTGATTAAAAGTTTTGGAATATCGGGCTCGGGGAAATACCGATAATCGTGAGAAGATTCTTTTCTTCTCTGCGAAAATGTTTTCCCTAGATTCTCGTCAAACCCTCTCGTTTCTTGGACAATCTCTCCGCCCTTGCTTAACACCTCGGATTGTCTCACAAACTCACACTCAACGGCCCTTTCCACCGATTTAAAAGAATTTAAATTTTTTACTTCGACTTTGGTGCCCAACTTGTTTGAATTTGAGACGGAGATATTGGCCTCAACCCTCATCTCTCCTTTCTCCATATTCGTCTCCGCGACACCAAGATACCGAAGCAGTAATTGAAGTTCCCTCGCAAAATTAGATGCTTCCTTGGCGCTATGCATGCAAGGATCTGTCACAAGTTCCATAAGCGGGATGCCGCTACGGTTGAAGTCAACGAGACTATAACTCCCTCGATCATGAGCGGATGTAGCCGTATCTTCCTCCAAATGCACCCGGGTTATGTCAACGCCCGCCAAATTCCCGCCTGAAACAAGCGGATATTTATACTGACTTATTTGGTAACCTTTCGGTATATCAGGATAAAAATAGTGTTTCCGATCAAATTCCGTAAAATCAGCCAGCTGGCCGCCGACGGCCACGCCAACCTTGAGGACACTCTTGACGGCCTCTCTATTCAGAACGGGCAATGTTCCCGGATGCCCCATACATATCGGGCAGACATTCACATTCGGCTTTTTCTCATCTGGATCATTCACACAACCGCAAAAGATCTTCGTTTTTGTTTTTAGCTCGGCGTGAATTTCCAACCCTACCGTCAATTTATATGGGGTATCACTCATGGGAAACAGTATATACGAACCCCCGAAAAAATGAAGTACCGACCGTAGTGAGTCCTGTTCATTTGATCTCCCCATACACTATTTTTTTGCTACAGCATATAATTAGTGTATGGGGGAAGTTGAAAGAAAATCTGCTAAGAAACGAAAACGAAACAACGTTAAGAAAATCGTACTCGCCACTGTCAAAGCGTTGGGTTTTGTTTCGGTCGCACTCATGGCGCCAAATGCCCTCCAATATATGAAGAGATTGGGACTTACACCGTCAGGAAGACAGAGAGAAGTAATCAATCGCGCAAGAGACCGTCTGCTTAAAAAGAAACTGCTCACTCGCAATAGCAAAGGTTTCCTCGAATTGACAAACGAAGGGATAAAACAATTGCGTCGCATGGAACTAAGTTCGGAGTTAATTCCATACCAAGAAAAATGGGATCATAGGTGGCGTATCCTGATTTTTGATATTCCTGAAAAAAGGAAATATCTGCGTGAAAAAATTCGAAATACTTTAGCGTGTCTCGGTTTTTTGAGACTTCAGGATAGCGTCTGGATTATTCCATACGACTGCGAAGACTTGATCACCTTGCTGAAAGCCGACTTTAAGGTAGGCAAAGACCTACTTTATGTAGTAGTGGAAGAGATCGAAAATGGCAAACACCTAGAAGAATTTTTCAATCTTTGAATTTGTCTAGATTCCAATCGCGTATAAGCAATGTCGCATAACGATATTGTCTTTCCTCAACACACATCTTTAGTCTGATGAAAATTTCAATACACTAATTTTTTGCTATAGCAAAAAATTAGTGTATTGAGTTCGTAGATGAAACATTGGTAAAATACAGGACTTATATGTTTGGGTGCAGATCAAGGCAGAAGAGAACTCGCGACCAAGTTGTAGCGCAACCTACTGCGCGGGAGCAAATGAGTAAAGCAACAAAGATATGCGCTGAACGTGCAAGTTCTAAAAATGAACTACCCCGCAACAAGCTGACGAGGAATTATTGATTAAAACAGACGAGGATATGTACACAGAACTTTTATTTCTTGAGCGAATCAAAAAACTTGGATAGCTTGGATTGAAATGCCTTTAATTGATTCTCGTCCAAGATAGAAATCGCCACAGTATTGATACCTTTCTCTTTAAAATTTAAGAGCTCCTCCGAAACCCGATCGGTGGAAACCAAATCGGTTTTTGTGAGGACAACCAACTCGGGTCTCGAAACCAAAACAGGATCATATTTTTTGAGTTCGTTTCTAATCTGATTGTAAACACCCAAGACATCTTCGTTTTCCAAAGAGACGCAATGAAGAATCATTTTTGTTCTGGAAATATGTCTCAAAAATTTTAGCCCGAGACCTTTGCCCTCGGAAGCGCCTTCTATGATTCCGGGAATATCCGCGAGCGCCAGTCCGTGAAATACTCCAAGATTCGGCTCGAGCGTCGTGAATGGATAATCCCCCACTTTTGCGCCAGCTGCGGTAAGCTCATTCAAAAGAGAAGTTTTCCCGGCGTTCGGCAATCCGACGAAACCGACATCGGCCATGAGTCGAAGTTCAATCGCGAAATCCGCCTCCTCTCCCGCTTCCCCGCGCGTAAATTCGGTCGGGCTAATATTCACGGAAGATTTATAATATTCATTTCCCAACCCGCCCCTTCCTCCCGACAGCAACAAGATTTTTTCCGATTCCTGTAAAAGTTCAACCTCTCGACGCGTCGCTTGGTTAAAGATAACACTGCCGAGTGGAAACTTTAGAACTAAATCCTCCCCACCGCTTCCATGTTTGCCAAAATTAGCTCCATTCTGTCCGTCCTGCGCCCGAAATTCCTTAACGTGTTTGTAAGAAGCGAGCACACCCAAATCGCGCACCGCCATAGCGTAAACATCCCCGCCCCTGCCGGCATTGCCCCCGCCCGGACCAGCCATGTCCCTGCCCTTCTCATGGCGCCAACGAACAACGCCATCGCCACCTCGGCCGGCGGATATATGCAATGTTACTTCATCAATAAAAGCCATACGAAGATAATACAGATCTTTGAGTAAAATGAAAGGGTGAGTTTGATGTGCGTGGCCTGTACCAATCTCGTCTCCTGGATTTTAAGGGCTTGTTAAAAAATAAATTCCTCGGATTATGTTCAATGCGCTCTGAATACAGGCGCTACGATTGAGCAAAATCTCGAGGCGTACTATAAGTACGGTGAGAGATTTTACGATTGAGTAGTACCTGTAGGCGGAGATGCAGTGAGCGTAAGATGTGGGAGTTATTTTTTAACAAGCCCTATGCATCCGCAGCCAACCGCGCCAAAGCGATAGCCCCCTCTTTCGAACCGGCGACGGCGCAAAACAACTTATTGTGGCAAAAAAGCGCATCCCCGACTCCAGTAATCTCGGCCAATTCTTTTCCCCTTTTACCGCTCCACGACGCCGGCATATCCTTCCGAACCGCAAAATTATTAGGATCGCTTCCAACGGCGTTTACTTCCCACTGACCGGGAGTAGAATCCGGCTCCACAACATAAAGCGGTTCCGGGAATCTCGAAAGAACCTCACGCCATAAATAGTTATTGTCAAGAACTACAATCCTCTTATCCGAAGCTTCCTCGTAGGCCTTGCGTACCAATGCAGCAGACTCCTCCGCCACCCGCGCCGAGTTGATGACCCGCGCCATTATCCGCCTCGCAATCTCCACCGCCTCCAAAAAAGCTCCATCCTGATTCCCGTTCTCCTGATAAGTGAGGTTAAAAACGGAAACCATATCGCTTATTGTAAAAGGGAATGTCGCGCCCTCTACCGGAAAAATCCGTCCAACACCGTTGTCAAAGGCATCTATAAAAGAAACCAGCACGCGGTCAACTTTCTTCGCTATCTCCGTCGAACCGCATAATTGGCTCCCGAACTTATCCCATACCAAACCAAAAGAGGCGTAGGGTATTCCACCCTCCGCTCTTTCTCCGGCGCCGCCTTTTTGATGATGGTCAAACCTGTTCGCCGCCACATCATACACATTGCCGACGTCCACAACAAAATCACCCGTCTCGATGATTTTCGGATCACGACTTCGGACAAGTCGGGCGACCACAGGTTTCCCTTCAAGAAAAATTAGCAGGCAGGCAACGGCAAACACGTCGTCCGCGTGAAATGTCCCGCTATGGGTAACAATAACCGCATCTTCCATAAAGAACTCATCTAAAGTTTTAATCGCCAAGCATGCCCCGTACCAGAATGGTGCAGAGGGCGAGCCACGCAAAATTCGTCGCGAGGCTCGAAATCAAGCCCCCACACCAACTTTCGCGTCGTCTGCTTGTTGTATGGACGGCGAATGAATCACTTGATACATACGTGGTATTCGGTCTGTTCCCATAAGATGTTAAAGCAGACAAGCAACGCGGAAGTTGGTGTCGGGGCAAGCCCGAAGGCGCGCCATAGGCGCGACGAGTGCCGTTGCAACTTAAGTGTAAACCCGCGTCAGATGTGACAGCGATTACGAATCGGCGATATCCTATAAAATGATGTAACAAGGTAAAAGTTGCAACGGTACGAGGGCGCAGATGAAGAGCCGCAGCAGAATTTTGCGCGGCGTAGCGGCGAAACGAGTATGTATTCCTTACGTCTTTCATATACGAGTACCGTTACAAGTTAAACCATACTATGTATAATTACTCAAAAGCTTTAAGTCACTGTCGTTTTTTACAGTATGAAGTGGTGAAAATTAACTTGTAACGGCACGAGTGGTTAAAACTTTAGAGGAGTTCAAAGACAATGCGGGGTCCTACGCCGTTTTATTAGAAATAATGCGAGGAAACATTCTTGAGAGAATAAACAGGACGCTTAACACTACCGGCCCGATGATAAAACCGAGCAAACCAAAAACACTGACTCCGCCCAAAACCGCCAAGAATATCAAGAAGGGGTGGATGCGAACGCCCCGTTCCACCAAAATCGGGTATAAGATATTGTCTATCAGACCGACAAAGACAATGCCCCACACGGCGAGACCGATCGCATTCCCGATCCCGCTTGAGAAAAACACATAGAGAACTACGGGGATTAAGACTACCGACGTGCCTACGCTTGGAATGAGCGCGGCGACGGCGGCCACAGTACCCCACAAAGCCGGATTAGAGACTCCAAAAATCGCAAATCCCACGGATGAAATCAAACCTTGCAGAATCGCGATCAAAAGATTGCCTTTGACCACGGAAGACACCGCCATCTCCACCTGATCGAATATGTTCTGGTCGTAATTATTGGAAAGAGGGCTGATATTAAAAATCGCCGTCTTGAGCCTGTCGCCGTCTTTAAAAAGAAAGAAAAGCGAAACGAGCATAATTACAAGATTCAAAATCAAACCAAGAAAGCCCGTGAATAATGCCGCGATATTATTAAGCAGATAGTTAAGCCCCTTGCCGATAAACTGCTCCAGGTCAATATTGGCCTCCGGAATCAAACGAGTGAGTGTCCTGTCAATATAACCCTGCCAAGAATCCAACAATCCCCCACCCCCCGAAGTGAGCTGAACGTAAAAATTTCTGGCATCATCAAAAATAACGACTCCAAAAATTATAAGCGGGAGGATAATGATCACGACAATCAGAAGCGTCGTGAACAATGCGGCCAGCCACACCTTGCCCCCCGTCAATCGCAGAATCCTTTCAAAGACCGGCCGAGAGACGATGTAAAAGACAAGCGACATAAAGAGAGCGCTCAAGTACGGCAAAAACATTACGAATGTCAAAGTCAGCGCGGCAAACAACAACGCCAAGAAAAATACGACTTGAATCCGATGACTGTGCATAATTAAAATGCTTTTACTGGTATAGAACTTGGACGCGACAACTCCGCTTTATTATGTAAACCCGGAAGCGGCGGGAATGCGAAAACTTTCGGGTATACAATCACGGCGCTTGCAAAAAATGAAAATAAATTTTCGCTTTTTGCTCGCTTGTGATTATAATAACGTACATGCCGCACAAATGCCACTTCCACGGGAGTGAATATCGGCAATTCAATGGAACAGCTGGCTTAATACATGTATAATCTATCAAATGGACAAAGTCAAAATTACACATATCCGCGCGCGAGAAATTTTGGATTCAAGAGGAAATCCAACGGTTGAGGCCGACGTGGAGATTGAAGGCGGCGGAAAGGGACGGGTAGCCATACCTTCAGGAGCGTCGACCGGCTCCCATGAGGCGGTGGAACTCCGGGATGAAGACCCCGACCGATATCTAGGCAAAGGCGAAAAAAAAGCCGTGGCGAATATCGCCGGAGAAATAGCCGACGCCATCATGGGGAAAAACTTCGACCAACGGAAGCTCGATGCGTTTTTGCGCGAGCTTGATGGGACTCCAAACTCGCAACGACTTGGCGCGGATTCCCTACTTCCTGTCTCGCTGGCCTTCGCGGAAGCGGTGGCGAATAAATCTAACATTCCGCTTTTCAGATACATTCAAACTATCTCCGACACAAAAACGACTAAGGCCATGCCGGTGCCAATGATGAACCTTCTGAACGGTGGCAAACACGCGGGCGCTCGCGCCGATTTCCAGGAGTTTATGATCGTACCGACGGGCATCGGCGAGTACCCGGAGCAACTTCGAGCGGGATCAGAAATTTTTCACGCCCTGCAATCTATCCTGCGCGATAAAGGAGATTCGGGGCTTGTCGGAGACGAAGGGGGATTTTCGCCAAGGTTCAACCAAAATGAGGATGCCCTGGCTTTACTTGTAGAGGCGACTAAAAAAGCGGGTTACAAAACGGGAAAGCAGGTTTTTCTTGCGATAGATGTGGCGGCTACGGAATTTTACAAAGAGGGAAAATATGAATTAAAACTCGACAAAAAATCACTCTTCAGCGAGGAGATGATCTTGATGTACGAAAGACTGCTGGAGCAATTCCCCATCTGCTCGGTAGAAGACGGTCTTTCCGAAGATGACTGGGACGGATGGAAGGAGATGACAAAAAGGCTCGGTGGTAAGACGATGCTCGTCGGCGATGATTTATTCGTCACGAACAATAACCGCTTGGAAAAAGGAGTGGAAAATAAAGCGGGTAATGCGATTTTGATTAAACCAAATCAAATCGGCACCCTGACCGAAACTATAGCCGTATGCAAAACCGCAAAAGCCGCAGAATACAAAATTATCGTTTCTCACCGTTCCGGCGAAACCGAAGATGCTTTCATCTCACATCTGGCCGTCGGCATCTCAAGCGACTATGTAAAATTCGGCTCGCTGTCCCGTAGCGAAAGATTGGCCAAATACAACGAACTTTTGAGAATTGTCGAGGAGAACGTGTGATGGCCTAGTACCGTTACAAGTTAAATCATACTATGTATAACTACTCAAAAGCTTTACGCCACTGTCATTTTTTACGGTATGAAGTGGTGAAAATTAACTTGTAACGGTACTATCCTCTATTGTCCAAAAAAATAGCGCCCGCCGAGATGGAGGGCGCTTTTTAGACTATGCAGATAATCAGAAACAAAACGGCCATGAGAAACAACTCCATCTTAAACTCGTCGCTTTCGGAGCAAAAAACCGAGAGCAACACGACGATAGCGCCGATCAT
>Ga0155989_136_pt1 | contig 8784 bp, 10 predicted proteins | sample RifCSPlowO2_02_FD_107643 | JGI IMG/M metagenome (GOLD analysis project Ga0155989, IMG submission 107643) | Candidatus Taylorbacteria bacterium RIFCSPLOWO2_02_FULL_46_40
GGAACGATCCCGAACATTGGTTCCAAAAGTATTTGAAACTGGCCACCTGAGACATCCTTGATTTACAAGGGTTTTCGGGGAGGTGTGGAGAGTTACGATTTACTGGACTTTCTACCTCCATTTTTCCTTCAGTTCACCTGTGTGCGGGTCAAAAGCGCCTCTATTCTCAAAGTCAAGCACGTTGAACGTAGCATCATTTTTCTTCGCTTGAGCGTCTACCAATTCAAAATCCTTCGGATGTGACTTTTGAAACCCCTCGGGGTTGCAGAAATATTCTGCGCAAATGTCTGCCCAGTATTCTTTTACCGCTCGGTATGAACCCCTCTTCGTTCCGTCAAGATATGATTTATGATAATGATCATTAGTGTCGTAGGCATCGGTTTCATTCATTCGGTTTAAAACCTTTAGCAACAAATCTTGACGCTCAATGATATTTAGATCTTGGTCTGATTCCCAATCATTCGCGTGCCCGAGTTCATGAAATACTGCCTCGTTCGATACAAAGTGCTCATTTCCACCGTCTCCTGCTTTTGGTGTTGTGCGATACAGAAATATCTTTGAACCTAAAATACCTTTACGTCTGAACTCTCCACCCTTTCGGCTCCCAGCTTTAAGTTTTCCTCCTATATCGTCAACATACTCGACATCTTCTACTTCCCCGTTAACCCATCCTCGGGGGTAAAATCCGTATTTCTCATCGAACAAGTAGACATGTTCGTTTGTCGTTCCGTGTTCTAGGAAACCCTCCAAGGCGGGCGGTTTATGCTGTTGTTTATTTTTCTTCTCGAAGTAGGCAGACTTATCGCCATCCTCAATTTCGCGCAAAGCCTCCTCTCCAAAAAACTCTCTGATTTGCGACTCGTACATACCCTTCTTTCGTTGACTATCCGTATCTAGTGTGGAAGAAACATGCTCTCGCCACTCTTTATCTTCTCTCCCGAGTTGTCTTTCAAATTTTCCAGCAACAAGAAAAGCACCTACCGCAATTCCGAGCGTTCCCCAACGCTTGAAACACTTGAGTGACTTTCCGAATAAATTTTCAATCTTTCTCTCAATCTCAACATTTTGTGCGTTTGGTTCCTCAACAGACTCTTGACTAGCATTTTCGGATTCACTTTTTTGTGGCTGTTCAAAGTTCATACGCAATTTTTACATAGTTACCAACACCTTGTCTCCTCCACCCCTCCTGGACTTCTCGGAGGGGCTGCGCCATTCCTAGTGTAGGTCAGTTATCAACCAAACACAAGAGAAACATGCAATTAACGCAAGCGTCAGTGGGGATACCAGTAGTAAAAACTGCGGTTCCCGTGAAAGTACAGTACTGCCTGTATGCTCGCAAAAGTACCGAGCAGGAGGACAAGCAAGTGCCCTCCATTGAAAGCCAGATTAGGGAGATGGAGAAATTGGCGATTAATGAGGGGCTAGAGATAGTGGAGAGAAAGCAGGAATCTCACTCTGCGAAGGAAGCAGGAGCAAGACCGGTGTTCAACGAGATAATTGAGGAAATCAAGCGGAAGAAATTTGACGGGACTCTGACCTGGGCGCCGGATCGTATCAGTAGGAACGCTGGTGACCTGGGTAGAATCGTCGACCTCATGGATCAGGGACTGCTGAAAGAGATACGCACATATGGTGGTCAGAAATTCACTAAGTATCTGCTGAAACACGGGACAGTAACCGAGCAGCGGGAGGTACTCTCCTGCATCAAGAGCAAGATTTTGCTGAAAGACAAGAAATTATTCGCAGAGTAAACCTTACACGCAAAAAGCGGAGAATGATCCCCGCTTTTTGTATTCCGATGCAAAGCGCCTCTTTGCGAGGCCTCCGCATCGGCCTTGGTTGTGCAGTATTCTTGAATTAGTCCGAACGCATTTTTCCGGAAAATTCCCCCCGCGAAAATTCGGAAAGGCGGTGGCTTGTACTGAGCGAAGTCGAAGTGAGCCGCACCGATAACAATTTCCGATTTTTCTTTGGCGGCAAATTCAAGAATATTAAACACCGAAGTCTTAGATAAAAAAACAGGGCGCTATTTTTGAAGAATTGTTTCTTCTAAACAGCGCCCCCTGAAGACAGAAGTTATTGGGAAGATTAAGAATCCTGTCTCAATCTTTCCGGGCTTATCCGACTAACTTCGTCAAGCGTAAATTTTCCCTCTGGTATGCCGTAAGCTTCCAACCTTTCAAGGTGCAGAATGTCAGATTACGGGTTTAAAGACTACAGAGTTTCTCATAAAACTCTGGGGCAGACAAACCCAAGGAAGGTTTATTCTCCGCCAAATCTAACGAGATCGTAACCTCCCCGGTGCATTCCGCTGTCTGGATGTCTCGATATAGAGAATTATCGGCACTTCCCCAAAGTCTGGTCTGAATATTTAACTCATTCCTGCCATTCTTTAAAACTTCCTCAACCAAAGACACCATTAGATGAAATGGAATTTCTGCACTTATTGAGTAGAGGTCCGCTGACAAGGTACCTACTTCGGCCTCAAACTTCTTGGGATTACTGAAATAACTTAATCGAGTATGACCAAAGGCTGGAGCGGCCAAACTGGCTAACACATTCGCTATCCTTTCATCTTGTATTTCCCTATTAAGCTCAGCCCTGAGAAGTAAATAACCAAGTATCTCCCAAGAGGTATAGTGAGACTTATCTTCGATTTCTTTAACAAATGAACCATCCTTGAATTGAAATCGCTCGCCCACTCCGCAATTTTTACACCGAATAATAGCTTTGTTTGGTTCGTCGCGAATAAGCACCTCTTTAAGCATCCCGGATATGCCACAATAGTCACAAGTTACTACCCCAGTATCTAATGACTTTCCTTGTTTCTGTTCTACTTCTTGAACTACCCTTTCTAACTTTGAGGACATTACTCTTCCTCCTTTATTTTGAGATGTGCCCATTTTATCTTCCTCCCTTTTTGGTTTTCAAGGTAAAGATTGAGTTAAGCGCTAGCTTAACCTCCTGAGTCGTAAACTACACCAAATCAAAGAAAAAAGCAATAGTAAAACAAGTAAGTATCCACACCTCCCGAGAAAACCCCCACAATATGAACCATTTCTAATATACGTTATAAAGATGCGGTCGTCGTTTTATAACGTATGTATCACAAATAATGTTGGTAGAACAGGATGTATTAAACAACCAAGTAATCTAGACAGTCTGAAGGTGTGGAAGGTTACTAAAACAAAAAACAGAAATTCCTATGAATTTCTAAATCATTCGAAAGGGCGATGAGGGAGCTGGACGTGCGGGTCATCCGCGCCAATTCTCCGGAAGCGAAAGGGAGAGTTGAGCGCCTGTTCGGAACGCTTCAAGATCGCATGGTAAAAGAGATACGGTTGGCCGATATCAAAACGCGCGATTCCGCCAACCGATTCATTTGCGAAGAATATGTCCCCGATCACAACACTAAGTTCGGCGTTCCCGCCAAAAAGACAGGCGACGCCCATCGCCCTCTTTCGGACAATTTGCGAGCGAGATTGCCTTCCATCTTCTCCGTACAATCAAAACGTAAAGTGAATAACGATTACACGATCCAATTCAAGACCTGTTGGTTTCAACTGGAAGCCGAACAAGAAATCGCCGTGTACAAACGAGACGAAGTAATTGTCGAAGAGCGTCTCGACGACACCGTTCGCATTCGACTTAAAGATTCATACCTGCGATACCGCATGCTTCCGAAACGTCCGAAACCTGTCCGAGTTCCGGTACCGGCGCTAACGAGACAAAAACCCGACTGGAAACCTCCAGCAGACCATCCGTGGAGAAAACAATTTTTCAATAAAAAATCGCCGGACGAAAACAACGACAACACATATATTCAAACTACGTAAGATGTATTATTGTAACCTTCCACACCTTCAGACTGTCTAGATTACTTGGTTGTTTAATACATCCTGTTCTACCAACATTATTTGTGATACATACGTTATAAAACGACGACCGCATCTTTATAACGTATATTAGAAATGGTTCATATTGTGGGGGTTTTCTCGGGAGGTGTGGATACTTGTATTATTAACTTGGGTCTGACACTCGCTCACAAAATGGACTCCGCTCGACAGGAGAGAAAGAATTGGGTTGAACCTTTGCGGGAATGGATTTTGGATATGAAAAAAGCCACGCAATTGGTTTCAAGCGACAACTTTTTTGAAATTCGCGACTATTTCAAAAAAGTTGGAACGAACCTACAATTGCGAGACAAATCCGTCTCCGTCTCATTTTGCCCGCCCACCGAATTCGCACTTGCTTGCAAGACAGATTCGGATTTCGCCCACCCCCTCCTTCTCACCGCGCGCAAGCGCGCGGGAGAATTTTCCGACCAAGTTATGAATTGTGCCCATAAGGGAATTGAATTGGAACGGAATTCTTCGAAATATCCGAGAGATTAAAGACCTTTTGACGGTCGTCCTCCCAGAGGCAGGCATAATTCCGGACTTTTCAACCATTTATGCCTAAACACATGGAACCTGCCTTTTACAACCGTAATTTTAGCAGAAAATCCGAGATCATTCCAGATCGAGTCGGCTCCCAAGTAAACGCCCCGATTGTTGCCACGTGTTTGCCCTTGTGGCGAGCTTTGTGCCAAGAGTAAGAGCTTTGCACCGATTGCAACACTGACGAGCCGTAAAACCAAATTTAAGAGCGTGGGACGATTTGCTTAACTTCTGTCGATCTTAGCTATTGCATGACTTATAGAGATATGCTAATATCTACATATGTCTGATTTATGTAAAGAGATCGCAAAAATGGGCAAAGGCATCGGTAACGAGAATCGTTACCGAATTCTTGAGACGCTTATGAAAGGTCCCCGTACAGTAGGAGAAGTCGCTAAAAAAGTTGGATTGCCCCAGCCTGCAGTGTCTCAGCATCTGAAAGCCCTCAAATCTGCCAACTTAGTGGAAGATGCAAGACAGGGACAGGAGGTACTGTACTCGGTCAATGTCATATATATGGCGACCCTATTAAAGAAATTAGCGGCGGATTTATCAAAGAAAAAATAACCATAAAAACATTATGAAATACGATACACTAGCAACGGTAGACTCAATCAATAAAACTACAAAGGCACTTACAGAGGAAGGTTTTTTACCGGAATCGGTCGCATCAGGGGTTGAAGCGCTTTCAAGAATCAAAGAACTTATTCCAGCCGGAGCATCGGTCATGAACGGCTCGTCTCGGACGTTAGACGAGATTGGCTTCGTCAAATATCTCAAAGAGGAAACTCATGGATGGAATAATCTCCATGAGGCGATTCTTGCGGAAAAAGACCCGGCCAAACAAATGGCATTACGCAAGCAGTCGGTTCTCTCCGATTTCTATCTTGGCAGTGCGCATGCTATTGCCGAAACTGGAGAAATAGTGATTGCCTCAAACTCAGGCAGTCAATTGCCTCACATCGCTTTCACTTCGCCGAATATTATCCTTGTAGTCGGTGCTCAAAAAATCACGCCGGATGCTGATACTGCAATCTCCCGACTCAAAGAGTATGTCTTCCCTCTGGAGGATGCTCGAATGAAGGAAGCTGGTATGGGTGGCAGTTTTATCTCCAAAATTCTCATTCTGAATCGCGAGCAGTCATTTATGGGGCGGAAGGTACATGTCTTTCTTGTGAATGAAAAATTAGGGTTCTAACATTCGGCATATTTGCTTAACAAAACTTCTTATCCAAACACGAGCACTTTATCCGACTCTTCAACCATCTTGAGTAAATCTGTCATGGTAGAAACCGGGCAGACCCCAGACTCCTTTTTGCCGCGAATTTCCAAACACGTGCCGCAAGCATACAGGTTTCCTTTCAGTTCTTTGTATTCAGCGACTTTCTTGGAGATATCGAAGTGTTCCGTGTCAGCAATGGTTTCGAGTTCTGCTCCTTCGCTCATCAAAAATATAGTCACACCATGACTGGCTTTAAGTGATGTGATGCCAAAACGGAACGTGTTCCAAATATGTTCGGGATTGTTGGATTGTAAGATGATGCCGAGCTTCGTAAGTTTATTTTATCAAGAAAAAAGGAAGAGACAAAACTTGAAAACATCACGGCTAGAAAATAAGTTTGATATCCATGGCGAGCAGAAACACGACAATCACGATACGAAACTTATTCTGCGATATCAAATCAACGATCTTTTTTGCGATTTGCGCCTCAATGAAGGAAAAGGGGTCAACATTTCCATATTATTTGAACCACTCTCTCAGTGATCGAGGCCAGCCAATCATAAGAAGCAGTGCAAGCGGAGCTCCCCAGTTTGCCCATCGTTCAACGAAGTCCCAGACAGGCATGCCGACTATTGGACGCAGAAGTGCGGTCCAAAAACCCCAGAACACCATCCATAAAAGCGCGACACGAATCGGTTTAATTAAAACGAGAATCGCTAGCGCTATATCTATGATTCCTAAAATAAAGAGAAGCTGGGTGGCTATCCCAGGATCAGAGACGCCAAACTTTGCAAACCATCCAATCCAATCCTTTTTGCCCTGCAGAGCAAATACTCCGTGGCCGATGAATTCACCAGCAACAGAGATACGTAAGACCCATTCTATAAGTTTTGTATTCATAGTTTTTATTTTAATTATTCGACCTTGAAGCCAAACATCATGCTGGCCTCCAAGTGTTCGGCGATATGGCAGTGTGCCACCCATTCGCCGGGGTTGGTCATTTCTACAAGGACCTCAACGGTATCGCCATTTTGAATGAGAGTCGTATCTTTCCAGACAAGATTGTCATTCTGTTTGCCATTTGTTGAAAGCACCAAGAATCGCTGGCCGTGGAAGTGAATAGGATGTTGCATCGGGTGCATGGATTTCGGATCATTGGTGATTTTGATTTTCGCCTTGTCTCCGACTTTAAAGTTCCAATCAATATCCATGTTTTTCTTACCAGTGTCTTCGTCTTCTATAACCCATTTCATCATTTCAGGGTTAGACATCGTATTCATTGCCATGTTGTTTTCTTCCCACTCAATAGGGTCGCCACTTGCCACCATTTCACTGTTGGACATCATCTGGTCGTTACCCATCATGTTCATGTTGTGACTACCAGTACTGTTTTGCATCATGCCTTGCATCTGCATACCCATATCAATCGTAAGCTTCAGACGCTTGTCCACCGGTTTATTGAACGATGACCTGAACACATCAATTTCTGACTGTATATCTTTGTTTGACCGCAGTACTGCAAATTCTTTATCGAAAGAAATGGCTACCTTTTCATTGGCGACATTAATTGTTCCGAGTGTGTAGGTACGCTCCGGAGTTTTGTGCTCAAGCTTATATGATCCAGTGTTTGCAAATAGCACTTCGACAATGACACGTTCGGAAGGACTCAAGATCACACCCTCACTCCATGTCTCTCGTTCGTATTTACCACCGTCAGCCCCCACCAGCTTCATTTTTGCGCCGGGGATAGAAAGATTAAATACTCTGGTATTTGCCGAGTTGGTGATATAGAAACGAATTACTTCTCCTGCTTTCGCTTGAAGTGCATAATCTGTCTCGCCGTTTACGAGCATCGTATTACCGAACCGTCCCATAAGCGTGCGGTCAGCAGACGTTTTGCTGAATGTTGCGATCTTGCCGTTTTCTATGAGAATATCGTCTACAAACAGCGCAACTTCACGATTGACGGGAGACCAGTAATTCGGGTCACTAGGGGTGACAAGATAATTGCCGTAGAGACCGAGCTCCTGCGCGTAATCTTCTCTAATGTGAGGGTGATACCAGTACATACCCTCGTCAGGGAATTTAATCTTGTAAGTGAAAGACTCACCCGGTTTGACTTCTTTCTGCGTCACATCCGGCACACCATCAAATTTATTTTCAAGCCGTACTCCGTGCGAATGGATCGTGGTATCAACGTCAGTGTTATTGGTAAAATTAAGCGTTACTTCCGCGCCTTGCTCCGCCTTGATCATGGGTCCCGGAATCATACCGTTATATGCAAGCATTTTGACCACGCTGTTGCCGATCGTTTTCTTTACGATCGAGGCTGTGAGATTGTATGAGTCGCTATTTTTAAGTTCGACCATCTCGGATGGCTTGGCTTCCGGGAGACCAGTAATGTCAGTAGAAAAACTACCAGCTAATACTTTAGTACTGGTGTCCGATTGTTGCAGAAAGATAATCCCACCGATCAAAACTATGACTGCAATAATTCCTATAATAAATTTATTTTTCGTAGATATAGTATTAGTTAATTATAATTCGCGCCTTCGCAAAAGCACGGCATTGAAGGCCACAATAACCGTACTCGCGGACATTAGCACAGCCGCAAATGCCGGGTCCAAAAGTATGCCTTTCCAAGCTAGAGCTCCGGCCGCTAGGGGTAAGGCAAAGATATTATAGCCGGCCGCCCACCAGAGGTTCTGAATCATTTTTGAGTATGTCATCTCTGACAGTTTAATTATCTTAGATATATCCCGTGGATCATTTCTGACCAAAATAATGCCGGCCGACTCAATAGCCACATTTGTTCCGGCTCCGATAGCTATACCAAGATCGGCTTGTGTAAGTGCCGGCGCATCGTTGATACCGTCGCCAACCATTGCAACTTTCATGTTGCGTGTCTGGAGTTCTTTTACCTTTTCAGATTTTTGATGAGGCAAAACTCTGGCAAAATACTCATCGATGCCGAGTTCATCAGCCACCCATTTTGCCACATCCTCGGAATCACCAGTGATCATGGCTGTGCGGACTCCGATCTCCTTGAGTTTTTGTATTGCTTCGCGTGATTCTTCCCTAATGATATCGGCCATAGCGATAGCGCCGAGCAGTGTTTTGTCT
>Ga0155989_145_pt1 | contig 7376 bp, 7 predicted proteins | sample RifCSPlowO2_02_FD_107643 | JGI IMG/M metagenome (GOLD analysis project Ga0155989, IMG submission 107643) | Candidatus Taylorbacteria bacterium RIFCSPLOWO2_02_FULL_46_40
AGTCTCTGCGCTTCCGTGAGTGAAATCGCCGGTATTTCTGTCGGCGCTTTTGGAATTTCCGCCCCAAGTATTTCAAACTCTTTAACACATTCTTTCCGCAACGTTTTTTCCAAAAAAATCATGAACCTGTTTTCCGCGGCCATCACATCCGTGTGGTCTTTGATATAACCCATCTCGATATCGAGCGAGGTGTATTCGTTGAGGTGCCGCGTCGTGGAGTGCTTTTCCGCTCTGTAGACGTTTCCGACCGTGTATACTCTCTCAAAAACCCCAACCATGATTTGTTTGTAAAGTTGCGGGCTTTGCGCCAAGTGAGCGGTGTGTTTGAAATATTCAACGGAAAAAGAGTTCGCTCCCCCTTCGGCATCTTCCCCGATAAGTTTTGGCGCTTGAAATTCCACAAACCCTTCGCTGTCATAAAAATCACGGAATGCTTTTACGATGACTGACTGGACTTTGAATATGGCGGTGTGTTTGGGATTGCGCAGAGTGAAAGGCAAGTTATCCAAATGCGTGTCAATGTTCACCTCCGCGTCTTTCTCAAAAGGAAGCTCGACGGCTTTTCCCAGCGTTTTAATCTCTAGGACTTCGACTTCGATCGTTCCGAACGCCTCGTTGGCGTTTACGAGTTTGGCCGGTCTCTCGTTGACCTTGCCTTTTATTTCTACAACCCACTCCGGCCGCAGAGAAACAGCGCGTTCTTTGGCTTCCTTGTGATTGGGTAAAACGACACACTGAACTTTCCCGCTTCGATCGCGCACATCCAAAAAAATCATTTTACCATGATCGCGGCGGACATCCACATAACCGGCGATAACGACTTCCTCACCGATCTTTTTTAACAATGCCGAATTTAAAATTCTTTGCATGAAAACATATTAACAAACGCTCATAGAATATCAACCCCGCCCCCGCGCATTTCAGTTACATATAAGATGTAACCTGTGGAATCTTGAACAACTCACATTTATTGGATTTGCCATTGTCTCGCGCAGGGAATAAAATAATGTCATGGAAACAGAAAAAGAACTTCCTCCGCGAGCGACAACCCCTCTTCCGTCCGAAAGCGAGCCGCTCACGCGGCAGGAACTTAGCGCCGCCGCTATGCACAAGCGGCTCACCCTTATCCATAAAGAACTGTCCGACGGTTTTAAGTTTATCAGCAACTACGATAAATCGGTCAGTATTTTTGGTTCGGCGCGTTTCAAAGAAAATAATCAGCATTACATACAAGCCCAGGCGCTGGCGAGAAAACTGGCCATAGGGGGGTTCACTATCGTGACGGGCGCCGGACCTGGCATAATGGAAGCGGCCAACAGAGGAGCGATGGAGGTTGACCCCAAAAAATCTGTGGGGTTGAACATAATTTTGCCGATCCCCCAGCCGGAAAATCGCTTCGTCGGAGATTACATAGATTTCTATTACTTTTTCTCAAGGAAGGTGATGATGTCTTTTGCAGCCGACGCCTACATATATTTCCCCGGAGGATTCGGCACGCTGGATGAATTTTTTGAAATTATCACGCTCGTGCAGACAAAAAAAATCAGGAAGGTCCCTATAATTCTGGTTGGCAACGACTATTGGAAGCCTCTGGACAAATTTATAAAAAACGAATTGATACTCAAACACGGCGCGATCCGAGAGGACGAAGCGGCCCTTTACACTATCACGGAAAAAAACGAGGAGATTGTGCGGATTGTGGAAGAGAGTTGGGACGGGACGCTTACGAACGAGTATAAGGGGCTAGTATAAGTATATGGAGACGACGACTTTTCGTCCCCTCATACATATACTTACCCCTTATACTCGTCGCTTTATACTTCGTATACCACATCCTTTCTCTCCACCACCACCCTGTGCTTATTCCGCTTGGCCCAGCGCAAAAGTTTCTCGTTTGGGTTAAAGCAGATCGGATTTTCCACAAGTTCCAGAAAGCTGATATCGCCCTCCGTATCCCCTACCCCAATCGAATCCTTGAGGGTTAAACCTTCCTTGGCGACGACTCTTTTGACTATATTGGCTTTGTTCGCGATTAGATGAAGATCCACGACCTCGCCGGTAAACTTGTCATTCGGTCCAAGTTCATAAAATCTTCCGTAGACTTTATCAAAGCCAAGCGTTTTGCAAAATTCGTCGAGAAGTCTTTTGGGTGATTGGGAAACGGCCAACAAGTAGTAACGCTTTTTCTTGAGTTCTTTGATCAGGTCGCGGGTAAAGCGGTATACTCTGTCCCGATTCACTTCCACCACCATCGTTCCCACCCGGTCGAAGTCGGTAAAAGATACGCCCTTTAAGTTTTCCGTAAATACTTTAATGACTGCATCAATGTAGTCGCTGTAACTGCCTTTTCGCGTAATCCAAAGGTCTTTCTTTTTAAGAAAGATTTTCCTCATGGTCGGATTAAAGATTCCTTCGGCTATCAGCCCGTCAACCAACTCGATAAGCAGACTAGACCGAAAAATTGTTCCGTCAACATCAAAGACAGCTACCTTTTTCATGTATGGGAAAGATGAACTCATAGTGGGTTTTTACCCCGGCGAGCCGCGCAACGAGTTGTCGTTCGGCGATTCAACATAGACGAGTGGTCAAAACCAACTACGAGTTCGCTCTCAAATTTTAGCAAAGGCACGCTGGCTCGCATGTTTGTAATCGGCGTCGCGCCCGTAGATTTTAGCGAGAATGTCCCTTATGATAAAAAAAGTGACGATCAACCCCGCTGGAATAATTACCTGAACAAGAAACTCCGTGTGCGCGAACGCACTGATGATAAAACGGAAAACCTCCCGCACCTTCAAAGCGTTTGGCATATTCACGATAATATTATTCGCGGATATTACACTAAACAACACCCCGTGAATAATTCCTAAACTTACGACCCGGAGATAAGCCGGGTTGAATACACGCTTTATCGCATGTATAAAATAAACGCGCGCCATAACGCGCTGTTTCAGCGACAGTGACCCCGACGCCGAAACTTCAGCCATCACGGCTACATTGTCTTGGGGGGAATTCATCTTATCGTTGGCAACGAGTCGTTTATCAATATCACTCATCTCTCTTTGGTTATAAATGCCATTTGTCTGAATAATTTTTTTGCTCTGTGGATTCTCGTCCGAAGCGCTCCGGCAGAGACTTTAAGCTGTCTGGACAAATCCTGCTGGGTAACGCCGTTGACCAAGATCGGCTCCAGCGCCCCTCTCAATGCCACCGGCATCTTGGATATTGCCGAGAGGGCTTCATCAACCAGTATCTTCTTTTCTCGCGAATCCGACGTATCCGGCAGGGTCTCGTAGACCTCTGGCTCCATATCAACGATCTTGAGATTTTCCCTGCCCGCCTTTTTCAAGTGAGACAAGCAGGTGTTTACCAATATCTTATACGCCCACGATCTGAAAGACGCCCCCGGCTGTCGTTCAAACCTATGCGCGTTTAGATATATTTTGACAAAAGCGTCTTGCACCATGTCCGTCGCCTCGACCGCGCCGCGAACGTTCCAAACTATGGAACGGGCCTTCCGCAAAAAAGCCCCTTCATAACGAGACACTATCACCTCAAAAATCTCGGGCGCATCCACCGAATTTTCGAGAATTTCTTCGTCTGTGAGCTCCAGCAAGTTTTTGTTCTGGTTTGATGTCTTGTAATCCACGAAACATGACGGCGCCAAAGTGAATCCCGATATTTCAACCACCTCGCGCGCCGCCTGATTAACTCAAAACTTCATCGACCCAATGCCCGGCCACTCTAATCATACAACAACTACATGAGAAAAAGATTCTACCAGCGCCATAGCACGATACAAAATTTCTGAACTGGCAATTTTGGCATTTGTAACTCTCCACACCTTCAAACTGTCTAGTTTATCTGGTTGTTTAATACATCCTGTTCTACCAACATTATTTGTGATACATACGTTATAAAACGACGACCGCATCTTTATAACGTATATTAGAAATTGCCCATGTTATGGGAGTTTTCTCAAGAGACGTGGATACTTATTGGCCATTTTCTCCCACTCTTGTAAGGTGACAGCGCTTAGGATAAAGTTATCTTATGAAAGATGGCAGCGAGTCGAAAATTTCTCTGGTCCCGTACAAAGGCGTTCGGGATTTTTACCCTGATCAGATGTCCGAACAAAATTTTATCCTGAATACGATGAGAAAAGTGGCGGAGTCATTCGGCTATGAGGAATATTCCGCGTCTTTGCTCGAACCTTCAGAACTTTACAAGGCCAAGAGCGGTGATGAAATTGTCAACGAGCAAACGTACAGTTTTACGGATCGCGGCGGACGGGAAGTAACACTGCGTCCGGAGATGACTCCGAGTCTGGCCCGAATGGTTGCCGCCAAAAGACGGGAGATCCCCCTGCCCTTGCGCTGGTTTTCCATCCCCAATATCTTTCGGTACGAGAATCCGCAACGCGGCCGAACGCGCGAACACTGGCAATTGAATGTGGATATATTCGGAGTGTCGGGCATTGAAGCGGAAATCGAAGTAATTTCGGTGGCACGCGAGATTTTGAGAAGTTACGGCGCAAAAGACGAGATGTTCGAGATTCGGATAAATAATCGAGCGCTCCAAAACGCCTTGCTCTCCTCGTACGCTCTTTCGGAAACTGACAAAAAAAATGTTATGAAAATTCTCGACAGGAAGGATAAAATGTCTCATCAGGAATTTGAGGAGAAGGCAAATGTCATTTTGAGGAGCAATGCGCCCGAATTCAGGAAGCTCACGGAAGCTAGAGACATTGACGGATTTCTCGCCCTTGCGCCGGAGGCGGTAAGACAAAGCCAGGGAGCTTCCGAGGTAAGAGAACTGATGAAAGTATTAAAGGAGGGTGGCGTAACGGCCATCTTTTCTCCCTGTCTCACCAGAGGGTTCGATTATTACACTAGAACCGTTTTCGAGATATTTGACACCGGTGAAAACAATAAACGCGCGTTGTTCGGAGGCGGCAGATACGACGACCTTTTGGATATTTTTGGCGCGGAAGAGCTTACCGCCTTTGGTTTTGGCGTGGGAGATGTAACCATGAGAGATTTTTTGGAAACGTACGGTTTGTTGCCCAAAAATCAATCCTCAACCCATTTGTATATCTGCGTCGTCCCGGATACGGCCTTTAGTGCAGTAAATCGAGCCAGTGAACTTTTGCGTCAAAAAGGGGTAAACGTCGCCGTTGATTTTTCAAACAAAAAAATCGGGGATCAGATAAAAACCGCTGTCAGAAAGAACATACCGTTTACGATGGTCATGGGCGGCGATGAATTTGGTTCCGGCCGATTCAGACTTAAAGAACTGGCGACAGGCGCGGAAGAAACATTGAAACTCGAAGATGCGGCAGATGCGATCCTCCAAAAGACATCAAGCGCCAAAACATAGTTATCCATTTATTTCCTACGCGAGTCATGCGCAAGATTTTTTTTGATATTGAGACAAAAAACACTTTCGACGAGGCTGGCGCCAGAGAGCCGGAAAAATTGGATTTATCCGTGGTCGCTATTTTTGATTCTGAAACCGATAAATACACATCGTACTCTCAAGAAGAACTGGGGATGCTGTGGCCGATATTGGAAAAAACCGATGTGTTGATTGGTTTCAACACCGACCATTTTGATATTCCTTTGCTAAATAAATACTATTCCGGCGATCTCAAAAAAATCCGCTCACTCGATTTGTTGAAGGAGGTAAAAAAAAGTTTGGGAAGAAGGATTAAACTCGACGCCTTGGCCGAGGCGACGCTTGGCAAAAATAAATTGGCGGACGGTTTTTTGGCCATTCGTTGGTGGCGCGAAGGCAAGTATGAAAAGGTTCGCGAGTATTGCGTCGAAGACGTGCGGATTACCAAAGAGTTGTACGATTACGCGTTAGAAAACAAAGTTCTTAAATACAAAGATGCCGGTAAAATTAAAGACATACCGCTTGATGTGAGCCGTTGGGAAATTGAAGAAAAAAAAGGCGCGATAACGCGCACCTTGCCGTTTTGAAGTATACTGTTTGACAAGATGGCCACAGAGTCGTCGTTTGTCCCTGTATACTACATACTAAATACTGTATACTCGTCGGCTCGTCGTCGTTCCCTTATACTTATACTCACCCCTTATACTCGTCGTACTCCTCCACCGTCCTTTCCACTTCATCCGCGTTTTTCGCTTGCAGGATTTTCTCTCTGAAAGCACGCGCGTTCTGCAACCCCTTCGTGTAATGTTTAAGATGCCGGCGGATTCTCAAGAAGTTGCGTTCCTTTTTGTGGACTCTCTCGTAAAGCCTCGCGTGCTCGATAAGTATTTTTAAACGTTTGGATACGGGAATTTCATTTTGAATGTCTGCCACCCCTGCCTTCCTTATCCCATCGAGATTGTTTCCAAACCAAGGATTGCCCAAAAGGGCGCGACCGACCATAAAACCGTCCGCGCCGCTTTTTCTGACCCTTTGAAAACCGTCGCCCAAATCCACGACGTCGCCATTGCCGATAATCAAAGCGCCGGATTTCATTTTATTCCGGATTGAAACGGCTTCCGCGACACTTTCCCAATCGGCCGGCGCGAGAGACATCTGTTTCTTTGTACGCGCGTGAATGGTGACTGCCGCGGGTTTCTGACACAAAAGAATCGGGAGCCACGTCTCGAGAACAGATTTATCGAAGCCGATACGGGTTTTGATCGAAACTGGCAACTTCCTCGCCCCTTCTCTGGCCGCTTTGATAATTTCCTGCGCCAATTCCGGATTCTTTATAAGCGCCGATCCCGAACCCTGCTTTACGACTGATTTATCGGGACACCCCATGTTAATGTCCAAACCGTCAAAACCAAGCTTCAAAATGATTTCCGCGGCATGGAATATTTTATCCGGATGAGAACCGAAAATTTGCGCCACAATCGGGCGTTCAATTTTTGAGTATTCAAGTATGGAAAGGAGCTTTTCTTTGCCTTCTGAACATAGGCCTTCAGCCGAAACGAATTCCGTGTACATGACATCCGGCTTTCCGTATTTGGCGAGCAAGGCGCGGAAAGTCGCATCGGTAACATTCGCCATGGGCGCGGAGCAAAAAAACGGCTTCGGCAATTTTTTCCAGAAATTTCCCCCCTCCGTTTCAGTGTCTCTTTTTGTTTCGATTTTACGACGTGGCGCCATATCCATATTTCATCATATTCGTCACGGTTTGTCCACAATACCCATTGAGAAGAGACCAGAACATCAGACCCTTTGAAAAACTCCCCCATACATTTATAGCTCACGATCGTGAGCTATAAATGTATGGGGGAGGGGGTAGGAATAGAGAGAATGCAAACACTTTTGGGTATTTTGGGTATATAGCGCTCGCGCAAAATGAAAATGAATTTTTGCTTTTTGCTCGCTTGTGATTATAACCTCACAGAAAA
>Ga0155989_134_pt2 | contig 6471 bp, 6 predicted proteins | sample RifCSPlowO2_02_FD_107643 | JGI IMG/M metagenome (GOLD analysis project Ga0155989, IMG submission 107643) | Candidatus Taylorbacteria bacterium RIFCSPLOWO2_02_FULL_46_40
TGAAAAATTAGGATGGAAATTTATCTTTGGATTGAAAGAAAACCGCCTTGTTAATAAAATACAAGGAGAGTATGCGGCAGTCAGTGCTTTGGACTGGACAAAAAAACAAGTTCGCAAAGTCTGGCTGAAAGGATTTGGATTTGTCATTGTTGCGCAGATTGTTTTCAAAAACGGAGACATACGCTATGTGCGCGCGAACGATCTAACGCTCACCGAGTACGAAACATTTTCGCGTCACAGCAAGAAACGCTGGACTATCGAAGAATTTCATCGGGGCATCAAACAAACGACAGGTATTGAAAAATGCCACTCCACCAAGAAGCGATCTCAACTCACGCATATCTTTGCTTGCTTTGTCGTATTCGTAAAGTTAGAATTTGAAAGATTAAAAACAGGAATGAGCTGGCACGCACAAAAAGCGCAACAGATCAGGTTGGGGATATCTTCGGTTTTTGCGTGGTCCTATATGAATACGATCCAAGGTCAGTTTTCGACGTCGGGAGTGTTGCCGTTGATTTTGTTTATCCCCCCGAGCAGAAAGCGGAAGAAGAAGCGGCGGACAACGACAAAATCAGGGGAAAACGAATCCTCCAACGAGACTCGCTCATCGAGGCTTACCATGCACTCGTTGATCATTTGACGAGAGAAACTTGGCCAACAGCGTAGACCACACAAAGACAGTTCGCTCCCGAACTGTCTTTTTAATGCCAAATAACGCTTGAAAACGACTTCAATCGCATGTATCATGTCCCGACATGACGCAACAAATAAAAATCTCCACGGTTATTCCGACCAAGAACGAGGCGCGGATGATATCGGAAATCATAAGGGGAGTCAAAAAATTCAGCGACGAAGTCTTGGTCGTTGATGGTCACTCGACCGACGACACCGCGCGGATCGCGAAAGACGAAGGAGCGAAAATCGTGCTTGATAACAGTCTAGGCAAGGGTGATGCGATTCGTCTTGCAATAAGACAAGCCGCCGGCGACATCATTGTCTTTATTGATGCCGATGGCTCGCATGACCCAAACGACATACCCAGATTGACCAAGCCGATTATTGATAATGAGGCCGATCTGGTCTTAGGTTCTCGCCTCAAAGGCGGGAGTGACGAGCTCGGTAGCAACTTTTCGGAATTTTTACGGCTGTGGGGAGGCAGAGTCATCGCTCTGGTCATCAACTTAAGATACTCGCAAAAAATCACCGATTATCTGAATGGATTCCGAGCCATTAGAACCTCCTCGGCCAGGACTTTGAATCTCAAAGAAAATCAGCAGACGATCGAGCATGAGATGGCTATGGAGAGCTTGAGAAAAAAGTTGAGGGTGATAGAAATCGGAACGCACGAGTACAAACGGCGTTACGGAGATTCGCACATCTCCCTGCTCCGACACGGACCGAGATTTGTTTATATACTTATAAAAAAATTGTTTTTCTAAATGTATGACCCTCCTCGAAATGACACCCGTGCAAAACATCTTAATTTGCCCAAAGTGCCAACGGAACCTCCAACCGCAAAAAAATGCTTTGACGTGTCGCCTCTGCAATCATCGTTTTGAAACCAAAAACGGGGTTTTGGATCTAAGACCGCAAAGTTACGATAAGAAATCCGAAACGGACTGGCTTCGGCATTGGTCTGGAGACAGCCAGCAAAGCTTCTCCCAGCGTTTTTTCAGCTTTTATAGAAAAGCCGTTTTCGCCAGAACCGTCAGTTATTATTTTGAGCGATTCTTCCCGAAAAGAGGCGTGTTCGTAGAGGCAGGTAGCGGCACCTCGGAATCATCGGAAAGAATTGACAAAAAAAATGGAGACAGAACGCTTATAGCGGCAGATATAGTTTTGCCGATTCTTGATCATTGCCACCCGATCATGGATATAAAAATTTGCTGCGATATTTTCAGACTGCCTTTCGCGGACAATTCTCTGAATGGGATTTGGAATCTCGGGGTGATGGAGCATTTTATTGACAGCCAAATAGACGCTATCTTACGCGAATTTCGCCGAGTGCTCGCGCCCGGCGCTCGCGTAATTTTATTCTGGCCAGGAACCAACTCACTGCCGCAAAAAATTCTTCGATTATTGGAGAAACTCATCAATTTCCGCGGCAAAAACAGAGACTTTAAGTTCCATCCCGACGAAATTTCCCAACTTAAATCCGCGAAACAAGGTTATGACATCCTCCGAAGAAACGGCTTTGAACCCAAATTCGTTGATTACGGATTTCGGAGTCTGATGGCGTTTAGAACACTGGTCGGAGAAAAAAAGGAATAACATGCGACAGCTATCAACCTATTCTCTCAAAAATGTCGGGAGACGCTTCAACGAGGCGGTCAAGCGGCACAAAGCGGCGCTCTGGCTGGCTTTGCTTGTGTCAGCTGTTTACGGCAGCCATCATTTTTTTATCGCCAAACTCTTTCTCGCGGACGAGATCAAATATCATCCGGTAACGATGGAATCGAACTTCGACGAGTCTATATACGCGGCGAGAGCAAATGCGGTATTCCAGGGTCAGCTGTTCGCCGGTGATATAACTCTTGCCGAAAACAAAGGCAGTCCTTCTCTTTTGCCTATTTTAAATCCGGCCATCATGGGGATACTAGGAAGAGTTCTGGGATCGATTGAAAGCGCTTTTATCTTCTCGGACTTCCTGTTCCCGCCCATTATTTTCATAATTCTCTACCTGCTGGCATTTGAGATCACAGGCCGGAAAACCCTGTCATTGTTTTTTTCGACGTTGTTTATCTTCATTCCAAAAATATTTTTGACCTTGCCTCCGATCTCCCCGTCGCTTCTTAAGACATTTTTCTTCAACATTTTACCGGACCCAAACAACGGATTGTATTTCGGAAGATTTGAGTATCCGAAAATCACTTACCTGTTTTCAGCTCTAACTTATTATTTGTCGTTTAGATCAATCAAACGCGGAGAAACGACACCTCTCTATTTGGCGGGATTATTTTTTGGACTGTCCTTTTACACATATCTTTACGACTGGGTGTATTTTCTCGTCGCTGTCACAACCACCTGCGTCGGATTTATTATTCTCAAAAAATACAACGATGCCCTAAAAATTCTCAAAATAATCGGCATCGGATTTTTGATCTCCGCGCCCTATTGGTTGAATTTTCTACTCTTAAACCAACTCCCTCACTATCCAGATCTAGCCAACAGAATCGGCATTGAAATTTCAGATGATTTCAGGTTTTTAACGGTTTGGAAAAGTTATCTAAGAAATATATTGCTCATCGGGGCGTTAATTTTTCTGCTAAAAAAAACAGGCATTCGCTTGCCGATGTATCTGATCGGTTTTCTGGCCGCTTACTTTTTCGTGGTCAATCTTCAAGTGGTTTTGGGATATAATCCGCATCCGGATCATTGGTACAGGGTTACGTTCTTGCCTATAGCTCTTTCTACGCTTGCGATACTGCACGCCATAATAATCAGGTTCATAAATAACCAGAAGTCCTTTTGGACAGAAAAAATACGGGGATATGGCAAGACGGCGGCGGTTATAATTATCATTCTGATTTTTGGCCGTTCACAGTATTCCGAGTATCTATTCAGCGCTCAAAACGCCAAGAGTTATTCATTGGATAAAGCCGCCGAAGCAAGTTACGAATGGCTTGACGCAAACACGCCCCGCGGCGCCAATGTGGCGAGTCTTTCCCCGCAAACAAACGGCGAATTGCCGATTTACACGGCCAATAAAACTTTTCTCCCGAACGGTTTTCACACCACCGCCCCCGATGAATTCGTATGGAAGAGATTTATGGAGACATCCGCGATGTTCGGAATCAGCGAGAATAAGTTTGCCCAGCTGGCAGAAAATTCCGGTTACCTGCTTTATCTCTTTCACAATGAATACCGAGACAGGACCCCCAACAGCAATTTTGAAGGCGGAGCCGGTTCAGGCAGAAAAATTTCAAAAGAATTTCTCGAGCGAAAACTTGAAGAATACAAAAAAGTTTCGAAGACCGGCGAAAAATTACTCCGGGGAGATAATTCTTCCGAGTATTTATACTTCGGCCCGCTGGAACAATCCATAGGAACCGATCCTGCTAAAAGATTTTCCGGGATTGAAAAAGTTTACGATCGCGACAATATCCGTATATACAGGACAGGTTTGTAATAACCTGTCCGAACCGAAAGCAACAGAAACGTATTTATCCGTTTTGCAACAATCGCTTCAGTAAAGAGAGCTCCTGTTTTGACAACTCCGGATTGTTGCCGAAATAAAATCCGTGTTCGTGGATAAAATCAGCATTGGGGCATAACGGAACCTCGACAATATATTTTTTGAAAAACGGCTGGCGGCTGATATTGCCGGCGATAATCGGACGAATCTCTACCCCCCCGTCCTGAAATTTTTTTCTGTAGCGCAAATATGTGTCTTTGTCTTTGCACACGAGAGGCACCGCAAAGTTTGAGACGATCTCCATGTGATCGGTCTTGATCGGCAAAAAATCGTCGTTATCGTTGATATATTTTACCATAAACAGGAAATTCCTTTCGCGTTCACGGACAATCCTGTCCCAATACTTCATCTGGACATTTCCGATGAAACCGTGAATATCGGTCGGGCGGACATTGAAAGCCAGATCAAAAAAAGTGTAGAGATCGAAAAACTCATCCACCTTATACTCGTCTCGAAGCGCCTGCTTTTTGGCGGGCGCGAGATTGCGGCTCCAACCGTGAGCGCGCGCCACCACAAGCGCGTGGTAAAGGTCTTCATCATCCGTAACAATCATCCCCCCCTCGATTGTGGAAAAATGATGGCCGACAAAAAAAGAAAAGGTCGAGGCGACTCCGAAATTTCCCAGCAACTTCCCTCCCATTCGAGAACCCAGAGACTCGCAGTTGTCTTCAAAGAAAACCACTTTGTTTTTGTCGCAAAGCATCTTTATCTTCCGCAGATCATCGCAAAGACCCAAAACATTGGTAAGAAACAACGCCTTTATCCCCCCCACTCTCGCTTCCAGCGTCGAAGCGGAGACATTCAAAGTGGAAAGTTCGCAGTCAATCGGGATAATCTTAAAACCCAGCTGAATGAGGGGCATGACATTTGTTGACCATGTTACGGCCGAAATTCCGACGGCATCGCCTTTCTGCAAGCGTCCCAAATTTAGAAGCGCCTGAAACAAAACATAATTCGCCGTACTGCCGCTATTTACAAAAACCGCGTATTTTCTCTCCTGTTTTTTTGCGAAAGCCTTTTCGAATTTAGAGGTCTCGTTGTTCATGCTCAAAATGTCGGAGCGCAATATAAAATCCGCCAACTTCTTTTTGGTGTCTTTTTCGTTGTAAAACGCGGATTTTACCAGACGAATTTTCTTCTGAACTTTCCGTGCCATTCTTGAACTCATAGTGGGTTTTGATCGCCAAGCGAGCCGCGCAAAATTCGTTGCGAGGCTCGATGACAAGCCCGAGGGCGTGTCCGCGACACGACGAGGGCGCAGTCGAAGAGCCGCAGCAGAATTTTGCGCGGCGTAGCGGCGAAACGAGTTGTTACTCTGCGGTTTAACATAGACGAGTGGTCAAAATCTACTATGAGTTCATTAGGATAATTAAGCGACAATCCCCCTTTTCAGACGCTCGTAATCCGTTTCAGTCATCATTCGCACCAACTCCTCGAACTTAACTTTTGGATTCCAACCAAGCTTCTTTTTGGCTTTTGCGCTGTCGCCAAGCAGATAATGAACCTCGGCCGGCCTGTAATATTTTTTGTTGACTCTAACGACAATCTTACCGTCCGCGGTCTTGCCGACCTCTTTCAATCCTTTGCCGCTCCAGGTAACCGGCATACCCAAAGCGGAAGCCGCGGCTTCCACGAAATCCCTGACGGTATGGCTCTCGCCGGTGGCAATCACAAAGTCTTCCGGCTTATCAAACTGAAGCATCTTCCACATCGCCTCGACATAATCCGCCGCGTAACCCCAATCGCGTTTGGCCTCAAGATTTCCTAACTCGAAGGAATCCTGGAGACCGAGTTTAATTTTAGCCAAGGAAATTGTAATTTTTCTGGTTACAAAATGCTCTCCGCGCCTCGGCGATTCGTGATTAAAAAGAATCCCAGAGACCGTAAACGCTCCCCTATTTTCTCGGCTAGCGACGATAAAATCCTCGTGAGCCCGAAGCTTGGATTCGCCGTATGGCGAGACCGGCATAAAAACAGTCGTCTCGTTTTGCGGCGGTTTCGCTTTCCCGTACATCTCGCTGGTCGAGGCCTGATAAATCCTGACTTTTGGATTTTTCGCGAGCGCGGCGTTTACTATCCTTCCTACCCCGTAGTAATTAGTCTCAATAGTTTCATGCGGACATTTGAAAGAAACCCCGACATCAGACTGGGCCGCAAGATTGTAAATCTCATCCGGATTGGATTCGTCAACAGCCGCCTCTATCGTGGCAATATCCCGTAGATTGCCGTACAAAAAAGTTACTTTGTGTTTGAGCTCCGGCAGGCGCACAAAGGGA
>Ga0155989_122_pt1 | contig 6395 bp, 5 predicted proteins | sample RifCSPlowO2_02_FD_107643 | JGI IMG/M metagenome (GOLD analysis project Ga0155989, IMG submission 107643) | Candidatus Taylorbacteria bacterium RIFCSPLOWO2_02_FULL_46_40
CTTACGGGGTAGAGCAAAAAGATTGTTTTGAAAACGTTGAAGTGTTTGATACTAAAAGCGGGAAGGTAAAAACTCTTTCAAAGAAAGACTGCGAGTTCGGATATAGGGAAAGTGTTTTTAAGCGTGGATCCGGCGAGAGATATTTTATTTTGTCCGCTCGTTATCTTTTAAAGAAAAAAGCAAAACCGCGAATAGATTATGGCGATTTGCGCGAGGTTTTTAAAGCCGAAGAAATCGGGCGGATCGGTATCGCGCAGGTGAGGGATGTTATCGGACAGATCCGTTCAAAGAAACTGCCAAATTTAAACGAGACGGGGACCGCGGGTTCTTTTTTCAAGAATCCGATTATCGGAAAGAAGAGTTTCGATGTGTTGAAGAAAAAATATCCCGCACTTGCCGGCTTTCCGCAGAAAGGCGGCCGCGTAAAAATTTCTTTGGCGTGGGTGATTGATAACTTATGCGATATGAAGGGAGTTCGGCAAGGTAAGATTGGTGTCTACGAAAAACATTCTTTGGTTTTAGTAAATTACGGAGGAGCGACATTCAAAGATACATGTGCGTTGGCGGAAAAAATTCGTGAGTCCGTCCACAATAAAATTTCGATTGATCCGGAACAGGAGGTTGTCGTGGTGCAATAATTTTTTTCTTCTTATACACACCTTGTACGATTTTTTCATTGAAATATTTTTCGAAGAGAACATAATTACATCAGGAATCCGCAGGACGAGATAAAAGGTCGAAACATCCGCGGTATTTGTAAGCTATTCATCTATTATGTTTCCTAAAAACCCGACGGCATTTGTCGGGTGATACGCGGAAACAAATCTACAATGAAAAAGAAGAGGAAAACAGCAAAGCGGACTACCAAGCGAAAGACGGTCAAGAGAAAGAAGGCCAAGAGGTCTTCACGCAGAAGGTAGCCTGACAAACAACACCCTATTTGATTGGGGTGTTGTTTTGTATAACGTCACGTTTTTACGACCATGCTTTTGTGGTAGGATAGGGCTATTATGGCCTTGTTTTCCATAAGTAAATTGTTCGGCGGTGGGCGGGAAGGAGCGCGCGAGGTAAAACGTCTTGCGCCTGTTGTCGCGCAAATAAACGCTTTGGAGAGCGCTTTCTCCGCCTTTTCCGATGGAGATCTGAAAAAAAAGACAGATGAATTCAGGGAGCGTTTTGCCAAAGGCGAGACGCTCGATGGTCTACTGCCGGAGGCCTTCGCGGCCGTCAGAGAGGCGGCGAGACGGACTCTCCGCGAGAGACACTTTGATGTCCAGCTTGTAGGCGGGGTCATCCTTCATCGGGGCGGAATCGCGGAAATGATGACAGGTGAAGGCAAAACATTGGTTGCAACCTTGCCGGCGTACTTGAACGCGCTTGCCGGCAAGGGCGTTCACGTTGTAACCGTCAATGATTACTTGTCGCGCAGAGACAGCGTTTGGATGGGCCAGGTGTACGAGGCGTTGGGTATGAGTGTCGCTTGCATCAACCATGAGCAGTCCTTCATTTACGACGCTTCGGCGAAAATAAGGCCGGAGGAAATTTTGCCGGCAACATCCGCGTCTGCCACTTTTCATGATAAAGATCTCGATAAAAAACGCGACGAACTCGGGGCCTTCCATGTCGTTCACGAATTTCTGCGGCCTATAAGTCGTCGGCAGGCGTACGAGGCGGATATAACTTATGGCACGAATAGCGAGTTTGGTTTCGATTATCTTCGGGATAACTTGGAATATGAAGGGGGCGTTTTGCGCCAAAAGGATTTCAATTTTGCGATTGTGGACGAAATTGATTCGATCTTGATTGATGAAGCGAGAACTCCTCTCATAATCTCCGCTCCTTCAGTCGAGTCGGAAAAACTCTACCAGCAATTCGCGGGGCTCGTGAGGGATTTTGAAGAAAAAAAAGATTATGAAATTGACGAGAAACAGAAGGCGATTTCTTTGACTCAAGACGGAATTACCAAAGCCGAACAGCGGCTCAATGTTGAAAATATCTATACCGAAGGAGGAATCAAGCTGGTGCACCATCTTGAGACGGCGATCAGGGCAAAAGCCCTATTTAAAAAAGACACTGATTACGTCGTCCGCGACGGGCAGGTCATTATCGTTGATACGTTCACCGGCCGGCTTCAGCCCGGCAGACGCTGGTCGGAAGGATTGCACCAGGCGATCGAGGCCAAAGAGGGCGTGTCCGTCCAGAGAGAGTCGCGCACTTTTGCGTCCATCACTTATCAGAATTATTTCAGGATGTACAAAAAATTGTCCGGCATGACAGGTACGGCTTCCACGTCCAGCGAGGAGTTTTTGAAAGTCTACGGACTTAGGGTGGCCGCCATCCCTACCAACAAACCGAGCCAGCGCAAGGATCTCCAGGATTTAATTCTTCGGACTGAACGAGGGAAATTCAAAGCGGTTGCGCGCAAGGTCAAAGAATTGAATGCCAAAGGTCAGCCGGTTCTCATTGGGACTGTTTCGATTGAGAAAAATGAAGTGCTGTCGGAGTATCTTTCCAAAGAGGGAATTAAGCATGAGATTTTAAATGCCAAAAATCATGAACGTGAAGGAGAGATCATCGCCCAAGCCGGCAGAAGGGGGGCCGTAACAATCGCGACTAACATGGCGGGACGAGGCGTTGACATTAAACTCGGTGGCAGTCCTTCCGTGTCGGGAGAGTCGGACGCGGTGAAAGAGAGTGGAGGGTTGTTTGTCTTGGGTACCGAACGGCATGAGGCGAGGCGTATTGATAACCAATTAAGAGGTCGTTCGGGAAGGCAGGGGGATCCCGGCGCGACGCAGTTTTTTGTATCGCTCGAGGATACACTGATGCGCGTGTTTGCCAAAGATACCATAGGTAATCTTATGGGAAGGATAGGACTTGCGGAGGACGAGCCGATTGAAAACCGCTTGATCACAAAATCAATCGAGACGGCGCAGAAGAAAATAGAGGGTTTTCATTTTGATTCCAGGAAGCATGTTTTGGAATTTGACGATGTTTTGAACCATCAGAGGAAGATTGTGTATGAGAGGAGACGAAAGATTTTACTGGATGAAGCCGGCGCGGTGGAAACTTTCCTCGCTTCTGTTTCGCAGATTGTGCCGGAGGCGGAGCAGGCCGTAATCCAAAAAAAGAACGAGACAGGACAGGAGGCATTTCACGGCGCGGTTCGGCGTTTGATTCTTCAGACGAACGATTGGTTTTGGGTGGATCATTTGGAGGCGATGGATTATTTGCGGGGCAGTGTGAACTTGCGTTCTTTTGGGCAGAGAGATCCATTGGTCGAATACCGAAGGGAGGGTTTAAAGATGTTTAAAGACATGGAGACGGCTGTGCGGGTACAGGTGGCGCAGATGATTCCCGCAATCGGCGCGGGCGCGTTTCTAGCCGCCCAGAAGGAGCTTGAGGATGTCCGCAAAAAAGCAAAAGAAATTGCCGCGGGAGATGGGGGTGATTCCGCACCCGCTCCGATACGATCCAGCAAAGAAGTTGGTCGCAATGATCCATGTCCATGTGGAAGCGGTAAGAAGTATAAACGCTGCCATTTGAATAGCAATTCGTGAGGCGCCACATTAATAGGAAACGAATGAATTGGATTTTTATTTTAATGTACTAGAATGATGAAATGCAAAAACAGGGAAACAATTATGCATTTATTGATAGTCAGAATTTGAACCTTGGTATTCAAAGTCTTGGGTGGAAGCTTGATTTCGGAAAATTTCGCACCTACCTTAAAGAAAAATATATGGTTACCCCGGCGTATATTTTTATTGGATTTGTGTCACAAAACCAAGACCTTTATTCATCGCTTCAAAAGATGGGGTATATTTTGATACTAAAACTAACCATTCCTGATGAGAATGGAAAAATAAAAGGTAACGTTGATGCCGATCTTGTACTCCCAGCGATGATAGATTATAAAAATTATGATAAAGCGATTATTGTTTCAAGCGATGGCGATTTTTATTCGCTTACCAAACATCTCTATGAAAATAAGAAATTAAAGTCTGTTATGAGTCCGTATGTAAAAACCTGCTCTGTTCTTCTTAAAAAGTCGGCAAAAGAGAAGATAGTCTTTATGAATAATTTGCGACAAAAGCTTGAGTATAAATGAAAAAGCACCGCTAAAGGACGAAACCTTAAGAGGTGCTCTTTCTTATGAAAGACGAATTTATAGTAGCAAGCTAAAGATGGTTGTCAAGTGTGTTTGTGTGGATAACCACTTTTCAATCTGTATAGCATATCTCTCCCTTACCAATGCTTCGGACGTGCAAGCAAAAAATACAGACTTGTGAGCAGCGAAGAGCATCAGAAAAATATGCAGGACAAAAAATTATGAAATATATATTCATTAGTGGCACACCAGCATCAGGAAAAAGTTATCTTGCAAATAAGATTGCTAACCATCTCGGCGTTCAGCATGTTTCTACCGATGATTGGCGTGAGGAAATGCGGAAAAATCCAGAGCTTAAGAAATGGGTAGATTTTTTCTGGGATCAAGACGAAGCAGAATATTGGCGCATCACGAACTGTGACCAACAATGGGAGAATTTAAAAAATCAGTCGGAGGCTCTTTGGCCGACAATTTTGGCGAAGGTTAAAGAAATTCAGAAACCCGGGAAGGGTGCAATTTTTGAAGGAGTTAATATCTTGCCCCATTTGGCGCGAATAGACCTGGATTTTGAAGGTATAATTCTTTTGGGCGAATCATTTAAGAAAATTCTAGATCGAAATAAAAAAGATCCGCGATGGGGCAAAACAGAAGAATTGCAAATTCAAGAAGCAAAAGTATTCTGGGGTTGTGAGCGACCAAAGTATAAACAAGAAGCAGAAAAGTATGGCTATAAAGTATTTTCTGATGCTGGCCAGGCCGAGGCCGAATTGCTAAAATTACTTAGTAAATAATTTTACCCATCTGTATAGCACATCAAGAAGTGTCATGGGAAAAATCAGTAAAAGGTCAATAGAATTTCTCCACCATTTTCAGTGTCTTTTCTGTAAAAAGTGGTGGTCGATCGGAGATGTGGCAAAAAATAAAAATAAATTTTCGCTTTTTGCTCGTTTGTGATTATATACCCAAAAGCGACGAGAACACGAAAACTTTTGGGTATATAATCACGGCGCTCCCAAAAAATGAAAATGGATTTTCGCTTTTTGCTCGTTTGTGATTATAATAGAGGGCAAATGAGCTTGGCTTCAAAAACAAATTTACTCCGGCGCGATCCGATATTCGTGCGCAATCTGGTTTTTGGCGTTGAGGACGGCCTTGTATCCACGGTCGGTTTCGTGTCGGGTTTTGCTCAGACTCAAACCTCGGCGGGGTTGCTGGTTTCCGGCTCAACAATCTTGATTCTAGTCGAGGCCTTTTCAATGGCGGCGGGGAGTTTTTTGTCGGAAAGCTCGGTCGAAGACCTGGACGGCAAAAACATTCTGATATGGGAATCGGTTTTGGGAGGGGTTGTGATGTTTTTGTCTTACGCCGTTGCCGGGTTTACCGTCGTCTCGCCGTATTTTTTCTTGCCGATAGCCAGAGCTATGCCGGTAGCGGTTGCAACCACGCTTCTCATGCTGGCCGTGTTGGGTTTTGTGAGTTCCCGTCTATCAGGCAGAAACTCGATCTCGCGAATCTTGAGAATGGTGATTGTCGGAGGTCTAGCGGTCATTTTTGGAGTATCTATAGGTCAATTGGTATCATAAGAGTTGGTTGCGGCGCTTTAAGAATATCAGAAAGTGGGGGATGAGTTGATAATAAAGGCGTCTTTCATAACCGAGTGGTCAAAACTTTAGATGAGTTTATTATTAAATAACAATATCAAGAACATGAAACGCTCTGTTGCGAAGAAGGTTTCAAAAAGAATCATCGTGGCCGTGTCGGGAGGTTTTGACCCTGTGCATATTGGCCATGTGAGGATGTTCCAAGAGGCCAAAAAGCTTGGACATGAGTTGGTGGTGATAATTAACAACGATAACTGGCTCAAGAAAAAGAAGGGTTTTGCTTTTATGCCGGAACACGAACGCGCGGAGGTTATAAAAGCTTTCGGTTGCGTTGACAGGGTGGTGCTTACGGGGCATGAGGAAAATCCCAATGATATGAGCGTTTGCCGCGAGCTCGCGCGACTTAAGCCAGATATTTTCGCCAATGGCGGCGATCGTTTTTCCCACAATGTTCCAGAGGTGGCCGTATGCCAATCCATCAAATGCGAGCTTATTTTTAACGTGGGGACGGGAGGCAAGGTACAGTCAAGCTCACGGCTTATTGAAAAGGCCAAATCCCTTGGTCATAAAATAAATGAAGCTGTCGGAGAAAAAAAGTAGGAAGCTTTACACTCTGGTTTTGCCCGTAAAAGATGGGCAAGTTTTGCTCGGATACAAGAAGAGGGGTTTTGGTGCCGGCAAAT
>Ga0155989_126_pt1 | contig 6020 bp, 5 predicted proteins | sample RifCSPlowO2_02_FD_107643 | JGI IMG/M metagenome (GOLD analysis project Ga0155989, IMG submission 107643) | Candidatus Taylorbacteria bacterium RIFCSPLOWO2_02_FULL_46_40
TGTAGAGCTGATAAATCTCGGGAGCAATCAATGCCCGAGAATAAACGCGGATATCGTCTATCGATCCTTTGAAATATTCCACGTCTTCCGGGTACGCCCCTATTCTGGAGGCGGCCGTCCCTGTCGTCCCGATTGCGCCCGTCGCGCCGACACTACCGATCTGCGCCCCATTTCTATAGATAATCTTATTCAAGCTGTCATACGTCGCCGTCAGATGGCTCCACTTTCCCTCGTAATTATCCTTATCAATATTTACATCGAGTTCCGCATACGAACCTCCAGTGGAAATACCGAAAGAAAGACAACCTCCTGTCCCACCTCCGCCGGAACAGTTTGCGGAATTTTGAAAACTGAAAAGATGTCTGTCCGTGCCGTCTTCTTTTCTGTAAATCTCAAGCAGACTGTCCAATGAACCGACATCCGGTTTGACCCACGCGCTAATTGTAATTTGGGCGGAAGGCTTCAATGAGGAGTTATGCGGAATGGTTATGTAATCCGACGAACCGTCAAAATAAAGCGCCTGCCCTAAAACGCCGGGGACAGTCGTGGTTGAAAGATTCAGAGTTGCCCCCATTACTAAATACCCAGTATTCCCTTGTCCGCTTTGATCCACGATATTATTTATAGTGTCGGCCCCGTCCAGCGTCCAATGTCCCACAAGTCCATTGGTAAATGCCGCGCCCGCGTGCGGCCTTGAGTTCATTCTTACCTTCCCGAATGTATATAAAGCCGCAACTTCGGACGCGTCAAGCGCCCGACTATATACGCGCACATCATCAATGGCTCCATTCAGCAACTCGCTAAATCCTCCGTTGGTCCCAATCCGTAATGGAGTGTCGTATGAATTTAGGTTGCCACTCTTGGTTAAGTCATCAACAAACGCGCCGTTAACATATAAATATGATTTAGTCCCATCGTAAATGCCTACAACGTGAGTCCATTCGTCGTATTTTAAATTGTCAGATTCATTGGCGCTAAACGCACAATCCGCGGCTTCCGAGAAAGTCACTTGTCCAGCCGTGGCGATACAAAACCGAATCGATTCACTATCTAGAGAATGGATAGAATATGAAAAATATGGGGCCGTATGTATTGATCCGGAAGCCGGCTTAACCACAAACATCTGCGCGTTACCGGTATCGCTCTTCAGTTTAACCCACGCGGATACTGTTACAACTGAACCTGACAGATCAAAGGCGGTATTGTTTGGCACAGTAACATAATCGTCCACGCCGTCAAAGTATCCGGCTTGTCCCAATACTCCAATTGCCGTAGTGGTGCCGCTTCCACCGTGAACCAAGTAGCCCGTGTTTCCCAACCCCCTGTCACGAATGTTTGATAACATATCCGGGCTATCGAAAGTATAATGAGCGGCTAAATTTGTCTGCAAAGAAAGATAATACGGGGGCTTATTTATTGTGCCAACCGCTTCTGATAACGACGGGCTAATGAAATAAATCGCAACAATCAAAGCGCAGGATGTCAGTGTGGGTATGAGGAATCCGCAAAATCCATGCTTAGGGTCTTTCATTCTTTGATTGTTTTCATTTAGCTTTGGCATAACCTGCTTGATTAATACTCTCGATATATGGCGACGTTGATGATTGGTTTAATTAAATTTCATTGTGTTGAGCGTTTTTTGCAGCAATCCATCAGACTCAATTGGCGCCGTGATCTGGTATAAATATCCCCCGACCGCGAACCAAACCTGTCTTCTTTTCTCCCCACCTGTCGTTTCGATAAATGCAAGTCCTTTGCCATTTTCGCCAAGCAACACCGGTTGGTCATCACTAATCTGCATATCCGGTATATCCTTAAGTATGAGCTCTTTGGTAATTACCTGAATCGAAGCATCCTCCACGGGTGTGATGTAGATCTGGAAACCGACCTTCGCGGAGGAATCCTGGAAAAGAAAAGTCTCCCCGTTCCCGTCCTGAAAATTTACCGCCGTAAGACCAGCAGGGTAAAACAAACTGAATTTATATTTATCGTTTTTGAAAACTTCACTGTACTCCGCCGCGGCGATTTTTTCGGAGGTGTGAGTGCGTATTTTTTGTTCCTCTTCTTGCCGCTGTTGCACGATCACGTCAAGAGTATAATCACTCCCTACCTCATTAAACCAACCGTGTTCAGCGCCATACCAAACCCCCCCGGCAAAAATGACTACGACGAGTAGCGAAATTTTCACACCACCTTTCGCGTTATGTAGATCGCTTTTTGGCATATTTATATTTTGGTCCTTTTGTTACGACTGACAATTTCTTTGAAATCTTTGATAATGGCAAGACCCTTCGCTTCGGCGTCACTGCGACTTTTCAGACCGCTTGGGGTCATCACCATATCCTGCCGTGCCATTTCTTCGTCGAGCCAGTCGGCTGGTTTTTCCATTTTTCTCTGCAGACCGCGCGTTTCATTCTTTTTTACACTGCTAATAAATGTGGACAGCAACCTTGAACATTCCTCGGCTAAATTCTTTAAATCTTTAAATGATTTCACCCCGTTAGAGACAGAAAACGCTTTAGCCTGCCCCGAATGTACCTCTTGCCATATCCTGACTTCAAATATTTCTCTCGCTTGTAAGCATCTTGTTGATTTATACATGCTTCGTAATATATTAATTCAAACAACCCTCGACCTTTTGTGCTAATGACATTTCCATTTTGATGATCTCTAAAGCGTTTTCGTAAATCACTCGTACATCCTGTGTATAAAAGACCGTCCTTCTTGCTTTTCAGTACATATGTGTAAACCATCTTAGTCTCTAACGGGGTAAATATTTAAATATCCGATATCAAACGCCGCATACAGCTGGCGCCTCACCTCCCCAACTGATCCTTTAGCTACATACACCCCGTTAGATATAAATTGCTGAAAGCAACTGCCGACATCTCCAGATGTCGGATATCTAACGGGGTAAAGGTAATTCAAAAATTCTTCTTCAGTTCCCCTCTCAAACCCTTCGGCTATATTAGACATCACAGACACACTCGCGCGTTGTATTTGATCGCGGAAACCTATATCACGACATAAAGATAAATTCTTATACACCTCACGCGTGAGAACACGTGCCTTTTGCCAGACCAACATATCTTCAAATCTACTTATCGTCGCCATTTTTACATATTTAAATTTTTAAAAGTTTAAATATCTAAATCCCCGTCGTGGTGACTGTGGTGTTCGCAACGTCCACTTGCAACGGCGCTGACGCGACTTCTTCAGAGAAACTCGATTCTTCGACCGTTGTCATCTCAACCGTCGCGGGTTCCATGGCGGGTTCGGTAATCACAGACGCAGTCGTCGTTGCCGATGGTAGAGAAGATTCTACAACAGGATCCGATATCGGCCCCCCAATCATTACCCTTCGAGAAGACGTTGCGTTATTTCCGGCATTGTCCATAGCTGAATATTCAATAAAATACTCCGTTGAAGACGCCGTGTTCAGTGTTATCTGATTTACTCTCACTCCGTCTACGAAGTATCGCAGACCGATGTTCGGGCTTCCGGTGTCCGACACAGTCGCGCCCGGATCGGCATACGACGTGCCGATTTCTATTTGCGCCGGATTAGACCCGATCACCGTAATTGTCGGGGCAGTTATATCCGCACCAGTATCCGTCGCCGACGTTGTGTCTGTGTCTGTGTCTGTCTGCGTACTGTCCGCGCTCTCTGCGGACGCGCCAGCGCCATCGCACTCTCCTGAAACCGAAACCAGAACTCCATTCTTTATCTTCACGCAGTAAGGAACACCCGTCTCCTCGTCATACATCGTAATTCCGGCTGGCTTCTCACGGCTTCCGACCGAAAACGCGCTAACGGCCAAGTTCTTGATACTCGCTATGCCATTAGTCAATTTCAATCCCAGCGACTCCAAAAATCCCGTGACTCCTCCAATCGTCTGCGCCGACCCTCTCTCAACCCCGCCGACACCCAAAACGTTCTCGAGCGAAACAACGCGGGATTCGAGATCGCTCAACCTACGATCCTGCTCTTTAACACCGGCCAGCAAGAAAGCGGCCAGTTTGTAAAGATCAACCCCTTTGCCGTCTCCCGACAGGATCTCCGCCGGAGAGTCCTCCGCAATGAGACCGATTCTAAGGGGCGCGTCCGCGCTCTCGTTATTGTAGCGATACTTGGACAAGCCAAGATTGCGTAGTTTGTCCATAATTCCCGTCTGCTCTTCGGCGCCCAAGGCCTCAATGTCTTTCTTGGCGCCACGGGTGGAGATGTTGATGAAGGCCTCGGCCGCCGCTTCTCCTACAACCTGCAGTTTGTATGAAGGGGTGGTGGTGCCGATGCCCACACTGCCGGCGCCCAAAGCCAGAGCGATGTCGCCCAAGGGGCTCACTAGAAAGTCTCTTTTTTCAAAGTGATATTGAACGTTCAAAAACACATCTACCGCACCCTCCGTCTCTCCTTCCTCGCCACCGCTCCAAGACGATAATGCTGTACCGATTGCCATTCCGGAAGTCGTTGCCTTCATACCGAACCCGGGATTTGACAAAGACGGCACAATCCAATCTCCGGCGGAAATCACTCCTCCTTCCAAAGTCACTCTGACCGGGACGCGGCCTGAGAGAGCGACCGGGACGGTTGTGGTCGCCCGGCCTTCCGTGCCGACGCTGTATGACAAATCGTATCCTCCGAGGAGAAGACCCGGTCGGCTGGAGACAACACCCAGAAGAACTCCTCCATCTTCATATTTGGATACCAAACGGTTACTCGTGCTTGACGCCATAATCAAATCTCCGGCCTCCAAACCCAGATCCTCGGTAATGTAAATTTCGGCGAGGTCCAATCCGGCAAGAGAGCTTCCCTCGGCATACACATAACCTCTCGTTCTCGCGGTCGTCGCGCAAGTGTTGCCCGCGCCGTTGTCAACACAGAGAGCTCCGTCCGAGATCAACAATGATCCATACGGAATATTTGACGATGTAAGAACGGTGGCGGTCGATGTGCCAATGATCGCGCGCGCGTTGCGGATTGGTCCGACTCCGATGGTTGATGTTCCGGCCTGAGCGTAAACCGTGAACAACTGATTGCCTCCTATCGTCATAGCCATGCTCTGAGGGGTGTTGAGAATTGCATCAGAATTTAGCGGCAGTTCAGCCAGGGTCACCTGTCCCGCGTTTGTTTCGAACGTCAGAGCGCCAAGCTGGAGCGTATCGAGCGCGGCGGTGCCGGAGACATCCAGATTGCCGTAAAAAGTCGAGGTCGCGGTCGTGCTCGTGGCAATGAAGTATCCAGCCAGAGCGGAGTTCCCCAAAGCCGAGCTCCCTTCCACAGAGAGGCGGGCGTAGGGGGAAGTTGTGGAGATTCCAAAGTTACCGCTGGCGGTGGTCAATGTCGTCGTCGCGCTCCCTGTGCCAAAAAAGAAATCTCCGCCGGAAAGTGAAATATCCCCCGCCACATCCAGCTTAGTGGAAGGAGAAGTGTTGCCGATGCCGAGGTTGCCACCTTGCAATATTCTCATCTTTTCACCGGCGTTAGTTGAAAAACCCAGCGAGGTTGAATCGGGGAAATACATGCCGGTATTAACGGACGTATAATTTGTAACCGCAGGATAGACGGCGGAACCCAATCCAGACGCAAAATTGTTAGCATAAATAACCCCGTTAAAGTCAAGATTGAATCCGGTCGACGATAGCGCGCTGTCAAAAACTATAGCGTTCGTGTTTGACAACGGGCCGCTGGTAGTCCAGCGCATTCTTAAAGGAGCGTTGGTCAATGAACCGCCTTCATCGGAACCGAAAGTGAAAACAGTAAAATCATCGGCAAGGTCTTTATCCGGACGAATAAAAAGAGGGGAGGAAAAATTACCACCGGAAAATTGCAGAGCATGCTCGCCCCTTATTTCCATGCCCGAGCCGGATGAAAGAATACCCGCAAACGTACTCGTCGCCGTCGTGCTCGTGGCAATGAAGTATCCAGCCAGAGCAGAGTCACCCAAAGCCGAGCTCCCCTCCACAGAGAGGCGAGCGTAGGGGGTGGTGGTGCCTAAACCTGTGAATCCTCTGAAGTAT
>Ga0155989_126_pt2 | contig 3818 bp, 3 predicted proteins | sample RifCSPlowO2_02_FD_107643 | JGI IMG/M metagenome (GOLD analysis project Ga0155989, IMG submission 107643) | Candidatus Taylorbacteria bacterium RIFCSPLOWO2_02_FULL_46_40
AAGCCCACTTGTACCCCGGCGCTCGGCGAAACGGCAAACCTTTGCGTCGGCGTATAAGCGGTATCATCGGTCAATCCCGTATTGCCATAAACCGTAAATTCTCCATTGTCCTGATAAAAAATGGTCGGAGCCGTCGAGCGGGCTATCCATTCTGAAATAGCCCCGCCAGTATAATGCGCCTCCACGCCCGAAGCCCAAAAGGATTCGTTGGTGTCGGTTCCCTCATTGACCACAGAAATATATGTCCCTGACCTTTCGGTATCCGGGTCATTTGATCCGTACAGATATATTTGCGGGCTACCTGTGTTCTTTATTCTTATTTGGCCGTTAAGACCAGTGCCTGAAAAAGTGGTTGTCGGTTGTCCGCTAAAAGTTAAATTGTTCAAGGCCGCCGTAAGGGTGCTAGTCGCGGAGCCAGTGCCAAGATTAAAATCCGCGCCCGAAGCGGAAATATCCCCCGCCACGTCGAGTTTTGTAGAGGGAGATGTGTTGCCGATGCCGACGTTGCCGCCGCTACCCAAAACGGTTAATCTCGGTAAACTATTTGAGTATAACTGCGTATTACCTGTTCCCACTGTACCCATTTTGAGGTTAGTATTTGCCGTCGTAGATGTCCATAATATCTGCTCGGCAGTAGAAACGGCTTCACTAAAAACATTGTTGCCAGTATAAACGGACGGGTAAAGATACAACCCGCCTAATGGTGATGTAGACTCATAGATTGAAAATGTTGCATAGCCTGTTTTGTAATTTCCACTATAAGTATCTGTTCTAATAATTGAATCGGCTGCTGATGAAGATTTTACATTGAGAAGTTGTCCCGGATTCGTCGTCCCAATCCCCACCTTGCCGCTTGAATAGTCCACCACCAAGGTCGTCCCATCCACGGTCAGCCCCCCCGCAAACGTACTCGTAGCCGTGGTGCTCGTGGCTCTGAAGGCCGTCATGGTGAAGGGGTTGGTGGTGGTGGCTCTAAGGTAGTAATCGGCCGAGGTGGTGGAGAAACCCTGGCCAAGCAAGTCGCCGGCGTTGTAACCGTCCAGCGTTCCCGTCCAGTCGCCTGTCCTGTCGAGAGTGAGAATGCCGCCGGTGTTTAAGAGGCCGCTGCCCAAGAGAGAGGTGAAGGAGTTACCACCGAGGGCAAAGGCTCCTCCGGAAATGGAGAGACCGTTTGAAGTTGAAAGACCGGCGGTGTCCACACCCCATGCGAAGGTTGAGGAGGCGGTGGTGGAGGTGGCTATGAAATACCCCGCCAAAGCCGAGTTGCCCAAAGCCGAGTTCCCTTCCACAGAGAGCTTGGCGTAAGGAGAGGTAGTGGAGATTCCAAAGTTACCGCTGGCAGTTGTCAGCGTCGTCGTCGCGCTCCCTGTGCCAAAAAAGAAATCTCCGCCGGAAAGTGAAATATCCCCCGCCACGTCGAGTTTGGTGGAAGGAGATGTGTTGCCGATGCCGACGTTGCCGGAAGTGTCAATCGTGATGCCGTTGATTGAGCTTGCGCCCGTGGTCATCTGGATAGCCACACCGTTGCCATCAATCAATAACGAGTTGATTAAACTTCCGGTCATAGTTCCGTCATTGCAATCAGCATTAGGATTTCCCACCAATCCGATTTTTGAGCCGTTTGTAAATGATGATCCACCGTCTTGAGAAAGAGATATACAAGGGTTATGGTCTTCTCCACTATCGTCTATATCTGCCTGAAGCCAAAGTCTTGAATCAACATTTGATCTTATGGCAACTAATTCTTCAGATGATCCAACGGCTCCAATATCCAGTCTTGCGGAAGGTGTCGTCGTACCAATTCCAACTTTTCCACTCGAACTTTGTACAGTAAAGTTACCCGGCCCTGATATCCCCCCCGCAAACGTACTCGTAGCCGTGGTGCTGGTGGCTACAAAGTACCCCGCCAGAGCGGAGTTGCCCAAAGCCGAACTCCCTTCCACAGAGAGCTTGGCGTAAGGGGTGGTGGTGCCAATGCCGACGAGACCGCTGTTTAACACCGTCACCAGGGTGGTTGAGGCGGAGTTGGTGAGCTCAAACATTGAGGTTGCTCCTGCGCCGCCGCCCCAGACGGAGAGAAGGGAGTAGGGGGTGGTGGTACCGATCCCCACCCTCCCGCTCGAATCAACCAGCATGACAGTCGAAGTCGCAAATGTCCCCGCCTGTGTCGTCCCTAGCGTAAACAAGGGCAAAGAATTTGTGGATGACGCTATCACCGAAAGCAGTCCCCACGGTGTAGAAGTGCCGATACCAACGCTTCCGGAAATCAACGACCCCGCGTAATTACCTAGCGCCCCGTTGCCGACAGCCAATGTTCTAGCATTAAATCTTGAGATATTAATATCGGCCGCCAGCGCCGGCAAAGCGGAAGTCGAACCGGAAAATGTTACATTGCCAACTAATCCCATATTGAAGCCGCCCGTAGCGTTATTTGTTACATTTTGGATTCCAAGGCCAGCGACCGAAACCCCGCTGGTAGTAAAATTTCCCGCGATATTTCCACCGGCCACCAACGCAATGCCGGAACCTGCTTTGTAAAAACCATAATTCTTGGCTCCGGCAAAAGCGATTGACGGCAAAGAATTTGATCCGTCAGGAACTAAAATTTGACCGCTATCAATCGCCAGTCTTCCGCCCGGAGTTGATGTGCCTATCCCAACATTTCCATTTTGTAAAACATAAAGTGATGAGGCGGCGGAAACCCCCCCCGCAAAGGTGCTCGTGGCCGTGGTGCTCGTGGCTCTGAAGGCCGTCATGGTGAAGGGGTTGGTGGTGGTGGCGGAGAGGTAGTAATCAGCCGAGGTAGTGGAGAAACCCTGGCCAAGCAAGTCGCCGGCGTTGTAACCGTCCAGCGTCCCCGTCCAGTCGCCTGTCCTGTCGAGAGTGAGAATGCCGCCGGTGTTTAAGAGGCCGCTGCCCAAGAGAGAGGTGAAAGCTCCGTCGGTGCCGAGCTTGAACGCTCCTCCGGAAATGGAGAGACCGTTTGAAGTTGAAAGACCTGCGGTGTCCACACCCCAGGCGAAGGTTGAGGAGGCGGTTGTCGAGGTCGCTCTCACGACTCCTGTCTCCACGAAACTCGATGCCGCCAGTCCCCCAGTCAATCTCAAGCCGCCGCCAAAGGTGGTGGTGCCAGTGTTGGTAAAGGTCGGCAGGCCGGTGAAGCTCGTCGCTCCCGTTACCGCCAAAGTCCCTCCCACCGAGAGGTTGCCCGCGAAGGAGTTGGTGGCCGTGGTGCTCGTGGCTCTGAAGGCCGTCATGGTGAAGGGGTTGGTGGTGGTGGCGGAGAGGTAGTAATCAGCCGAGGTAGTGGAGAAACCCTGGCCAAGCAAGTCGCCGGCGTTGTAACCGTCCAGCGTCCCCGTCCAGTCGCCTGTCCTGTCGAGAGTGAGAATGCCGCCGGTGTTTAAGAGGCCGCTGCCCAAGAGAGAGGTGAAAGCTCCGTCGGTGCCGAGCTTGAACGCTCCGCCGGTGATGGAGAGACCGTTTGAAGTTGAAAGACCTGCGGTGTCCACACCCCATGCGAAGGTTGAGGATGCAGTCGTGGAGGTCGCTCTCACGACTCCTGTCTCCACGAAACTCGACGCCGCCAATCCCCCAGTCAATCTCAAGCCGCCGCCAAAGGTGGTGGTGCCAGTGTTTAGGAAAGATGAAAGGCCTGTGAAGGTGGAAGCGCCGGTTATGGAGAGGGTGCCGCCCACCGAGAGGTTGCCCGCGAAGGAGTTGGTGGCCGTGGTGCTCGTGGCTCTGAAGGCCGTCATGGTGAAGGGGTTGGTGGTGGTGGCTCTAAGGTAGTAATCGGCCGAGGTGGTGGAGAAACC